>JADDYB010000095.1_pt1 | contig 26738 bp, 23 predicted proteins | sample 8641941 | NCBI WGS metagenome assembly JADDYB01 (sample SAMN16275377, study PRJNA637457) | freshwater sediment metagenome | isolation source: Lake Kineret sediment | place: Israel: Lake Kineret | collected 2013
TGAGTAGTATGGAGAAGTTATAAAGGTTTTCTCAAGAATCATTGGAAGATCGTCACCAAGGAGAGTGTGTGAGACTTGTTAAGCCGCAGAGTAAAAGGCACTGCAGACGTGTTTCTTGTTTGAATGTTTACTTCTGATTCCTGTTAACGTGAATTGATATTATTTTTCCTCTGCTCTCTGATCTCATTTATATAGGGTGAAATTAAAGTGAGATAGATAGGTTAGACTATCCTCAAATAGTAATTCATAACCCAGCAGAGGATCAGCTGCTAACTAGACCTCTGCTGGGGGTGAAGGTGATTCAGATGTCAGAAGAAACCACCTCCACCAATCCCGTGATTGGTGATGAGGAATATAAAGGTAGTGCCCAACCCAAGACCAAAAGACGTAGAACCCGTAACCTTGAAATCGACCAGCTATCAGACCGTGACCTTCTTGTGTTATTGATTTCCCCAGGATACGGCAAAAAAGCTTCTGAAATTGCTTTAGCGTTACTCCAAACATTTGACAACAATCTCCTCGACATCTTCACAGCTTCAATCCACCAACTCACCCAGGTGAAAGACATTGGATTCGCGAGGGCATGCACAATTTTAGCAGCCTTTGAACTGGGGAAAAGAAGTGTTTCTTTCTTTGAAGAAGCCAATCCACCAATAACCTCTCCAGAAGACGTCATAAAACTACTGGCACCTTCCATGAGATTTCTCAAACAGGAAGAATTCAGAGTCATCCTCCTAGATTCCAGAAAAAGGCTGATCAACCACTATCGGGTCTCCCTGGGTGGACTGGATAGTACCATAGTCGACCCCAGAGATGTGCTCCGTCCTGCAATTACGGCGCAGGCACCATACATCATCTTAGTTCACAATCACCCATCAGGAGATCCCACACCCTCTGATCAGGACCTTTTGTTGACCAGACAACTCTGCATGAGTGGTAAAATAGTTGACATCACCATTCTCGACCACATCATCATTGGGTTACCAGGGTACGTGAGTCTGAAGGAACGGAAGTTACTGTGAAACCCAAAAACCAAAAAAAGAGAGGAGGTATCCCTCCTCACGGAAATCCAGCACCAATCAAGGTTGGATCTTTTTTCTTCAATCTCTGATACTCTTTCCACTGATCATCTGTCAGAATGTAGATTTCCTTCTTATCGTATGTCGATTTGATCAGGGTGACCAATCCTGTGTTGACGTAGTTCTCCACAATGTATTCCTTGATCTTCTCGAGATCTTTGACGTGACCGCGTAACACACAGGAGAAATTGAAGATTTCATTGAGGTATCCTTCATTTCCTTTTTCTCTTTGTTTTTGTTTGTTACTTTCCACGTGATCACCTTTTAACACGGATTTCTTCTACTTCAAAGCATTCAACCACCCTTGGATATCAATGACGATTGATTGATAGAAATCAGTGAAATACCCTTCTCCTTTTAACTGGTAGATCAAAGAAAAGAGGTCGTCCTGTTCTTTCCTGTTGAGAAAACACACTTCACTAAACAGGTAGTCCTTTAAAGAGAAGAAGTAACACGTAGATGGTAATAACCCAAGAATATCTCGCAACTGCCTTTGGTAGTCTGATCGGAATAAGAAGTGTACTCTGAAGTAGTTCTCGTATCCGTGAGGGTAGAATCCGCAATACATACGGGTGAACATTTGAAGGGTTTTGAACCACTTCTGGAAGCGCTCAAAGCGCGTGCCGCATTCCCTGAGGACGGGCATCACCAGGACTCGCACATTGTCTTTGAACTTGTGGTAGAGTGCCCATTCTTTCTCGTCCCAGGGATTGTGGGAGATCTCTTCATATAAGGAGGTTTTCTCTTCGGGTGGATTTAAAGAATTTTGAATAGTCTCTACAGAAGTTTCCCAGTCCAAGGAGGTGACCCGTGAAGCGTGCGTTACCCCCTTCACTCCCTGGTACACGCACTCTTTGAATCCTTTGAGGAGAGAGAAATTGAACCTTTTCTCACACGTCACCATGAGCTCCCATTCACCCAGACATAAGTTTCTAGAAATTACGTAAGGGAACCCTTTGAAGTCTTGGTACACTGTCAGAGAATTCTCAAACTTCACAAAGGCCACACACTCGTGGTATTTTTCTGCTGGATTCAAGAACAGCATGGGACCTTTCAAAATGGAACGTTCATACATCTCTTCAAGATACCGTGACACCGTGCTCCGTGCTATACCGGTCCTCTTCGTGATCTGGTAGATGGGAACAAATGGGTTCTTGTGCATCTCTTCATAGATCAAATGGTACCGTGGTAACCTTTTCTCCAGTGAAAACCTTGTCATTTTCTCACCCCACCCTCATGCTAACAGGTTCCCTCACCTTTTCACCCCTCCATTAAGGATTCTATTACCCTGATCATTCCAAGGTACTTCCTTCCCGCATCCGTCAACTCCAGCCTCTCGGTCATCAACTGTAATGCCCAAAACGTCTGTAACCTCTCTTTCACCACGAAGGGGGTCGCAACCTTTTCCAGATCAGAAATCTCACATTCCTTGTGGCCATCTACATACTCTAGAATCTCTACGGTCCCCTTCCGAGAGTACAATTTCCGTAATCTGGAAACGTGACCCTTCTCCACGGCATCACCCTATCTCCAAAATTACATAGCCAAAAACCTCTTGTGATTCTTCAAGGAGAGCCAATATCTTTTTCCCCTTCTTCGTGATACTCACTGTATCATCGTCTCCTACTTTAAGGAGCCCATACTCAATCATTTTATCTATGAAAGATGCAGATTCCTCACTCACTGCATCGACCTTCAAGAGATCTTCTTTAGAGCTTTTTCCAGTCTCTTTCAGGTGTGTGAGGAGTGCTCTAGATACACGATCCAACAGAGGATGTACCTCTTCCTTTGACTCTTCTTTGAGAGCTTTCCTGGTTTTTTTCTGCACGGAATCACCTCCTCTTTAGTTTCATTACTCTGTGATGAGGGGGCCAGGTATTCTCACGAAAAGTGAGGAGATCCAAGCACCACTTGAACACTTCTTGTGAAACCAACCCCCTCTTGACGAGACCTTCCAAATCCCCCAGATAGACGCAGAGGGCCCACCTAAGCGAAGGAGGTGAAAAAAAATGGAAAGGTATTCGTGGACCCTCTACCTGTTCAACGTGTTTCCAAGTGCATAACAACATTTCACCCGTGTGAGGAGCTGTCGAACTTTCTCCAGCTCCTCGTGTTAAGGGGGGTGAAGGAACCGAATGAGGAATTGTGTGATCAGATGAAGAAGGAGTAATGCTGCCAGAAACTTCGAATCCATAAGAGTTCTTTTGGGAGTGATAAGATGGGCACTTTCGGCAGTCACTCACTTCTTTCTACCTTCCTACCACAAGGTTTATAAGGAAAAATCTTATATTTAACGGATGAAGAAATGCAATCGATTGAACCTATACTATTCACTGTTTTCAACAATCGTAGAGAGTCCCCGAATCATGCCGAAAGGTATAGCCAAGAAGTTCAATTACTCAGGGAGAGGCAGAGCATCATCTACTTTTTTAAGGCATATTGACAACATGTATAGGGCAGGTATATCCTTCGAGCCAAAACTAGCTTTAAAACCGTATGAAAATGTGAGAACCTTTGTCTATTTTTGTAGAAAAAAAGAATCAAAAGGAATCAATGCCACTTTCAATCAATTAAAAGAGGATAAGCGGATTACATATACTATTGTGCTATCCGGTTCTGATTTTTTCATAACGAGCAGAGACAGTCCTCTCGATCTGGGTACCTACGGTCTTGAAATCTGGGAAAAATCTGCTTTGTACACCCCTCTATACACCATCCCCAAAGGATGGGATAAACCGATGAGTGTAACACTAGAGAACTTTACAAATTTCCCTTTTGAAAACGACGGACAGAAGAACCTGTTGGACAGAAAAACGTATGGTGTTCTTTCTTGGGATGATTTGGATTGGAAAATATTTCATATGATGAAATCAAATGTCAGAAGGAAGCTCTCAACTCTTACGCAAATTGGTACCAATTACAATACTATAAAAAATCATTTTTTGAAGAAAGTTCTGCCCTCCTGTACAATAGCACATTATTTTTTCCCAAAAGGTTACGATTATTACCAAAAATTGATATTAAGCCTTAAGACGCAATATGAAACTGGGTTCGTGAATGCATTTGAAAGATTACCATGTACAACTGTCGTCTTCCCTCTTGAGAGAAACCTATTTGTTGTTTTATTTCATGAGCGAATGGTAGAAATGTTAAATGCAATAGAAAAATTAGAGGAAGAGGCCATCATTGATGACTACTTCCTTTTCAATCCTCTGATGCATGATTATCCTTAAAGTTTACTCTTTTGTCCTTTTCAAGGGTTATCCTGGGACACATGGACCAGGCCCATTTCCCGATCCCAAAGGTTCCGGATTACCCAGGGGTTCGAAGGGCCATCCTGCTGTACTCATCTTATCACCTCACTATCGCTATGGGGATTTTGTATATAGCTCTTTTCCTTTTTCACTTTCCACATTTTTTACCTTTCTTCCTCACGTATGATCACGTCTCTGACCTGAATTCAATGTATTCACTCCAAAGTCGTTTGTTATGTTTTCTTGTTAGGTTTCTACCTTCTCTTTGACAGAATTTCAAAAAAAACCTGCTTGAATATTTGGTTACACATTGGAAAATATGTGAGTAACTTTGCATTGAAAAATATTTGCTCTATATCCCTTGGTAAAGTTCACGAAATAGAAAAATATAAATAGGAAAGGTTGAAGAGAAGTCAGAACTGTGAGAAGATCAGGCATTGATCTGGTAACCAATGGAAGATGGTCACATGATGAAACTCAAAGTGTTGGCTGTGATGGGCGTTCTGCTTCTGTCACAGGTTATGTATGAGGGCAACACGACCCGGGTTGCGGGAAGTGAACCTGTTAGTGTTCAAGGAAATGTGCCTCCTGAAATTGAGGTTATCCCCGATGTGTCAAGTGGGAAGGCTCCTTTACGGGTACGATTCGAGTGCAATGCGCGGGATGAAGATGGAGAGGTTGCAAAGGTGGAGTGGGATTTCGAGGGAGATGGCGTATTCGAGAGGGCGAACAGTGTAAAAGGGTTGAAGGGACAAGAGAAGATGAGTGCATTGAGAGACGCTCTACGGGGAGAGAAAACGTTTCTGAAACCGGGGATTTTCCATATATTGGTGAAGGTGACTGATGACAAAGATTCATCGAGTGTTCAATCAGTGACCATACAGGTGTATTCAGATACACCCTTCTTAGATGTTATACCCTGTGATAGGGAGGGATTTGCCTACATGGCCAGAAGCGGGTACGAGGCTCTCTTCACGGGGTGGATGGGTGATGGCAGTATCCAGTTCGAGATGGGTGAGGCTGCAATCTCGTACGAGTTGAAAGATCAGACCTTCGGCATAGTGAACAAGACCCAGGGAGTAGCAGAGGGGAACAAGATCTGGTATTCCAATGTGTATGAGAATGTCGATGTGAGATACACGGTGTACGAGGATCTACTGTTAGAAGAACTCATTGTTAAAGCTCCAGTGAGTATGTCTGTCATTGAGCAGTGTTTTACGATAAGGAATGTGGAATACAAGATGGAGGAGGATGGATCCATTGACTTCTACAATGGCGATTCACTAATCTTCACCATTCCGAAGCCCGTCATGTATGAGTTGAATAATCCTGAGAACAAATCGTATGGGTTACACTACGAGATCTTAAAGAGTGAGAATGGATACGTATTGAGGAAAATCATAGATGATACGAATTGGCTGCAGACTGCTGCATATCCCGTCGTCATTGATTCATCGACCCAGGGTGAAATAGCAGATCCCTGGGAACAGGAGGGATTGACGCCCTACGGTCAATATTTCAAGAATTTAACTGAGTACGTCGATCCCTTGACAGGGCATCTGGTTATTCGGCATACTGATTACGCCTTGTCAGGAAGAGGGTTGGATGTAGCGGTGACCCGCATCTATACGACGTTGGTGGCCTACAAGCAGAAGGAGGATGGCTCTGGTGAGTATGTCCCTGTGTCTACGTACATACAGGCTCCCACCGATCTGGGGTGTGGGTGGTCATTGGACTTCCCCTGGTTGGATGTGAGCAGTAAGGAAGCTGAAAAATACTTACATCTACCAAATGGGACACAGATAAAAACGAACTTCATCAACAATGTCTGGGTGGACCACGTGTATGGGTTTATGATGTACAAGAATGGGGATAACACGTACACGAAGTATCGTGATGATGGGATACGAGAGGACTACGATAACCAGGGACGGATTGTGTCTGTAACGGATTTGAATGGGAATGTGATCACCTTTACGTACGGGCAGATTGGTTATTCAGAGACTGGTCCTAAATACGGGTTAATTCGGATTACGGACACGGTAGGGAGGGTGGTCAACTTCTTTTATTCTGGTGCGAAGTTAATGAGTCTATCTGATGGTGTTCGTACGACGAGTTACAGCTATTCAGGAGACAGGCTCGTTTCCGTCACCGATCCCTTGGGGAGGGTGACAACGTATGATTACATGGCAGGGAACAGCTTTCTCATTACGGGCGTTCACTACCCGACGGGTGGATTATCTACCTACGAGTACACGAGCATTCAACCTGAGAGAGCGAAGTTAGCTCCCTACAAGTCCTCACAAACTGAAAATGGAGTACCTGTCTACTACGTGTATAAGGTGGATTCCCCCGACACGGTCACCTGGACCTCACCCAAGGATATCTATTCTGTGACCTCTCAAGGAGGGAGACCTTGCGTTCTCCAGAAAGATGATGGCAGTTTGGTCATGTATTTCAAAGACACCTACGTCTGGACAGAGGAGCAATGTCAATGGGTTGGCTGCCCGAGTGACTGTGAATACGTGTGCAACACGATAACCCACACCGAATACTGGTTAAGACGCTCCGTGAGTGAAGATCAGAAGCACTGGTCTTCTCCTCAAAACGTGGTTCAGGTGAAAAACACGACTGGAAATCCAGTCGTCATTGAAAAACGCGATGGTTCTTATGTCATGTACTACATGGATACCTACGTGTGGACTGAGCAGAAATGTGAGTGGCAAGGATGCCCACGGGACTGTGAATACGTGTGCAACACCATAACCCATACTGAATACTGGATTTACCGGAGGACGAGCTCAGATGGGATAATCTGGGGAGCACCAGTGAAGTTTGTGCAGACCTCACTGGGTGTCAGAAACATTGCTGCGATCCAGAAGAATGATTCGACCTTCTTATTGTGCTACACCGATAAAGTTGGTACTTCTTACTACATCCGCCAGATAACCTCTACAGACGGGTTGACCTGGAGTTCACCCTCCAATGTGGTCCAGGTTGACAGTGGGACAGGAAATCCTGCCTTAATTCAGAAGGACACGGGTGAAATCTACCTCGCCTACCGGAAGGGCAACAACTACGTGTACACTCAGTCCACCACAGGTCAGGGTTGGTCTTCTCCCGTGCAGACAACAGCTCAAGCCGCGGGCGATCCCAGTTTTCTAACGACCGTATCTGACCTCGTCTTGATCTACAAGGGGACGAACGAGTACTTCTACCGCATTTCCAGTACCAATGGTATTAACTGGTCTTCACCCTCTCAGATTGCTCCTCAAAAAGCTTACTCTGATCCCTCTGCGGTCTTCCGTAAAGATGTATTCTATCGTGTTTCTGCCCAGTATATATCAGCTTCTGAACTGGACTTAGTGAAGGTCACGGAATTCTCCTACGAGGGTGAGGACTACCTGTTCTCCTCTTCTGATGTTATCATCCGTGATGCCCAGACTGTCCACTCGTCGATGCATTTCGAATACGATTCAAAGGGAAGACCAGCAGAAAGGGTAACCAAGGACGAACAGGGCATCCAGACTGAGAAGGTCGTTTACGCCTACAATGATCAGAACAAGATCATCCAGCACGATGTCTATGCAGGTAATTCTCAACAGATATCCTACACGGTAACCTTCGGGTACGATAACTGGGGGAATATAGTCTATACGAGAGATCCAGAAGGTGCAGAACACTTCTACTCGTACAGTAACAGCAGCAGTGCCAATCAATTCATCGATTCCAAGGGTGTACCAGTCTCTTTGTTTTCTAATGCCTTCTACACCAACACAATCCCTTCAAATTGCCACACCCTCTTGTTAGGAGAAGCTTTCATCAACAGTGGGAAGGTCAAAGAAGTCTACAGCAAATATGATGCAAATGGCAATGTGACAGAAACCAAAACCTTATTCCCCACCCGTACTTATGCAGTCTTTTCTGGTGTCTTTGTTGAACCCAATCAGACCACTTTCCAGTTCGATCTCACCGGGCTAACTGTGACGAACGGTATTCTCGTCATCACGAGTGTCCCTGTACCTACCTCAGAAATATTTTATGAAACCCATTCAGAACCAGGAAAGGGCTGGCACAACACGGGTACCTGGAATCAGAAGTCCTTTTACGCTGACTACACCAGGTGTACAGGGGGAGATTGTTACGATGGTCAAACGGAAATTGGTCCCTTTGACCATTACCCGGGATCACCAAACTACACGGGATACACGACCTGGGTAGAAGAAAACACGCAGTACGTCAAGACCAGTTACTCTGCAATCGTTAATGAATACCCCAAAAAGGTGGAATACAATCTCAACAGCGGCTCCTGGACAGAAATCACCAGTAACTTGGGTTCTGGTACCACTTCTATCACCATATCGGCTGATCAATTCGTCCAGGGCGTCAATACGATACAATTCCGTGATTCCAACACGTACTCTACCACAATGGAATGGACCTTGTACCTCAATCAGGGAGCCTCTCCACAGCAGTACGTGACCACTTACACTCACAATACGTATGGGAACCTGACTTCTCTCACTGATGCTGAAGGTCACACCACAACCTATGAATATTCTGCTCAGTACCAGTACGCATACCTCACTTCCAAGACAAGTATCGTGAATGGCCAGCCAGTCACAACCTCTGCAACCTACGACTTTCAGACAGGGCAGATCACCTCCAGAATTTGTGCCTGCGGATCTGTCACGAATTACGAGTACGATGCAGTGGGAAGACTGACCAAGGTTATCTACCCCTTGGTTTCGGGCGAGCTCGAAAGAGCAGAGTACGAGATCATCTATGATGATGTCAATAACACGGTCACTCTCTTCAATGAGAATGATGAGAAAACCATGAGGTACTACGACGGTCTGGGGAGGATGATCAAAACAGAGACCTACAAGAATGCTGCAGTGTGGAGTATGTGGACTTACGAATACAACTACCTGGGTAAACCTTCAAAGGTGACTGATCCTCTTTCAAGAGTGTACCAGTATGAGTATGATGCACTGGGGAGGATCACAAAACTCACTAATCCAGATTTAACGTTCAGAACGATGACGTATGACGATACTACTCTCACTGCGACGGTCAAAGATGAAAATCAGCACCAAAAGGTGTACACCTTCAACTGGAGGGGAAATCTCGTATCAGTAAAAGAGTACAATGGCGTTAATTACTACCTCACCGAGTACCAGTACGATGAAGAGGGAAATTTAACCCAGATGATAGATCCTGAACAGAACAGTACGACCTACGTGTATGATTCACCCTTTGGACTGACAGCTGTCCTTTATCCAGATTCCACTGAGCAGCACTTCACGTACGACAATACGGGAAATGTCACGGAAAGAATTGACCAGAATGGTAACCACATAACCTACGAGTATGATGCTCTGTCCAGATTAACGTCCATCGACTATGGAGACACATCTGTTGCTTTCACCTACGATTTGGCAGGGAATAGAGTGTCAATGGTCACTCCTGCTGTATCTACTTCATACGTCTACAATGAGAGGAACAGATTAACCCAGGTGACAACCATCATTGATGGAACGTCTTACGTACTTCACTACGATTACGATCCTGCAGGTAATGTCACCCAGATGACCTACCCTGATGCAACTGTAGTCCAGTACACGTATTCTCTTTCCCAGTTAGAAACGATTCAAAATTATGCCTCTTTCACCTACTTCCCGGATGGTAACCTTGAGAAAATTCTTTTCTCAAATGGGGTAACGACCGATTTTGGATATGATCAAAGAGGAAGAATTCAGAATATCCACGCCTATACCGCTAACGATCTTCTAGATTTAACGTATTCGTACGATTTTGCTGGGAATGTCACAGGAATTGAGAACAATTTCTTGACAGCAGGTCAAGAATGGATCACTTCCACTGAGGTATACTCGTACGATGACCTGGATAGACTGGTCTCAGCCTTGAATGGATCTGGGACAACATCCTACACGTATGACTCGAAAAAACGATTGTCTGTCACGGAGAATGGCGAGATCACCTCGTATGGGTATGATTACGATCTCCTGCTATCTGTTGGAGAGAAGAGTTTCACCTATGACTTGAACGGGAACATCTTAACGAAATCTGCAGAATCACAATGGCTGTACCACTACGACAAAGCCAATCAGTTGACCCAGGTAGACAAAGATGGCCAGACCTTCAGTTCATACGTGTATGATGGCGAAGGAAAAAGGGTGAAGAAGACGGAATGGTCAGAAGACCTGCAGGCATACACTACCGTCATCTATATATACTCAGGTGCAAACGTCCTCTACGAGAAAAACACGACAGGTGCATCGATCTACATTTATGGTCCATCAGGGAAAATTGCAAAAAGAACTTTCATCAACAACGAAACCAACATCTTCTACTACACCACGGACCATTTGGGCTCGACCAGACTGGTAATAGATGAAAACGGTACACCACTGACTTCAGTGACCTACTCTCCCTTTGGTAATCATGCTTCTACAGGTGCCCCGGAGCCTTACCTCTTTACTGGAAAGGAAAGAGATGCCACTGGCCTCTACTACTTCATGGCCCGCTACTACGACCCAGAGACAGGGAGATTCTTGACGCGAGACCCCTATACCTCGCTTCCTGATGATCCCAGAGTCTTGGGGACTTCGGAAACTTGCGGGCAGTGGTTGACAACTCCTCTACAATTCGACCGGTTCACCTATGCCTCAAGTAACCCCCTCAGGTACGTGGACCCCACAGGCCTGAATATGGTGCCACCATCACCACCATCACCACCTCAATGTGTTGATCCTGAGTGTCAGGAATTACTTGACCAAGACGGCCAGAATAACCCACCAGCAGACCCTGATCCAAATAGTGGTAGTGATAGCAGTGATGACAGCAACAGCAACGGAAGATCCAGAACAGAAGAATGCCTTGAATGCGCCAATGGCTGTATGAAGTGGGATAACATCAAGTTGCTACTTGCGAGAAAGAAGGAAATAGAGAGAATTAAATTAGCAACAGCAGCTCTCATGGGAATTATTTGTTTCATAGCTGGCTGGGCTGTATGTTTTGAAATTGGCCCTCTTGCAGCTCTGTGTGGATTTGCTGCTGGTTTTGCCTGTGGCATGGCTACCAGTTGGCTGCTTGACCAAATATATCAACCTGAGATCGATTATATTAACATGGAATTGGATAAAGCTGGATGTAGCTGCGCCATTTGGTGCAGTGAATATCAATGAAAGGTGAGAGTGTGAAAATAGATCCAATAGAAATAGCCCAACATGCAAGCGCTGTAGCAATAGTTGGACTTGCTACACTTTCTTTTCTTTTCAATTATGATCTTTATATCTTTATTTTGAAAGTGTGTGTGGTGCCTCTTTTTATTCTCTATGCACCCGATTTACTGGGGTTCACATATAGATACTCCAGAGAGGAGATGAAAAATACAAAGAAAGTTTCGATTTTGTCTAGTTGGATTTGGGCACTATGGGGATTGAATAAGATTTTCAGCAGCAAGGTACTCACATCCCTCGTTGTAGTGCTCTTCATTTTTCTCGTTATCCTCAGCATCTTTTACTATAGGAATTACAAAAAAGAGCACTTGTACTGCAAGAGTGAAATTTATAGTGTTGAATTGAAAAGAAAATGGAAGAAAGTTACATTAATGGTTTTGATTTTTGTTCTTATCATTGTTGTGCTGGGATTTATCATGATCCCCCTCTACCGGAATCTCTGGATTTTCTGGTACACCTGGATTATCCTCTTGTGCATCAGTATTGTCTTGATGGTCATAGTATTCAGAAAAAGAAACCAGGTCTATGGTCGGCGGAATGGAAAAATATAAATAGAGAAGGATTAAGAGAGGTCAGAGAGGGAGAGATCAGGTACTGAGTTCGAGGCGAATGGAAAATGGTACCATAGTAAAGCTCTAGAAAGCATCTTTTTCTTTTCTGTTGTTGAAAATGCTGGAAGTGAAGGATTAAAAGGTATGGGCAGACAACCTTCTTCTTGTCCCTTGCGGTAACCTCATTCTGCAATTGTTTGTAGAAGTTTTCAACAGTAAATACAGTATGTGCAATCGTCTGGAAATTGTATAATTCGCAATCCATTGTATAAGCGAAAGCTTTATATAGCAGTAGATTACCACTGTACCAATGAGCGCTTACAAACTCAGAAAGGTGATTAGAAATGAGAAAAGATATTGTAGTTTTTGAAATGGAGACTAACGAGGAAGCGAACAAAGCAGTAAAGGAGATTGATGCTGTCGTTTATAAGGTTACCTCTGCAGCGAACAATGGGAAGGTGAGACCTTCCGCTTCTGGGTTAGTCAGGAATGCGTCAGGACTGGTGAGGGATGCTTCTGGATTGGTCAGGGATGCATCCGGGCTCGTGAGAGATGCCTCCGGACTGGTGAGAGACGATGAAACGGTGGAAAGCTACAAGACTGTCGCTGAGACGACCACGAACCTCTCCAAGCAGGCATTACTCTTCTCACATGCTGTCGAGGGCCTCACAAGCCTCACGGAAACCCAGGGCCCCCTGCTGCCTCGTGAAAGACATCTCAGCTCTGGTGACAGACGCTTCTGGGTTAGTCAGGAATTCATCTGGGCTCGTACGAAATGCCAGTGGGCTCGTCAGAGGGACAGGTCTTCAGAAGGAATGCGACAAACTCCTCGTAAGAGCAGAAGACCTCAATAACGCTGTTGAGGATCTCGAGAGACGTGCTGTGTACTGTGAAGACCACGAAGATGCTTCAAACCTGGTGACAGACGCTTCTGGATTGGTGAGGAATGCTTCTGGTCTTGTCAGGGACGCTTCTGGACTGGTGAGGAAGGGAAGTGTTCTCTGAAAATCAATTTTTTTTCTTTTTTTCAAAAGAAGAGGGATATCCATGCCGTACGATAGATATGTCTGCTCAGGGAAGTGCTGCTCGCATCCCATACAGCTCTTGAAACAGGTTGGCAGTTCAAACCCTTTGCCTGAAATAGGATGCGGCGATGGCACTGCCCGGTGGGTTAAGCTGGAGGAATCAGCATGAAAACTCGGTATGAATTCTTTTTGAATGAGGTGATACTACGCTAAACTACTTCAACCTAAATAAACGAGCTGGGAAAAAGAGCGGCACAATCAGTACAATAGTAGAAAGAGAGAGTATTGCAGACTGTGACGTTCACCATAAAGAAGCATACACTCTTGGGAAGCAGATCTTCATGTACTTGGGAACCCTCATTGGTGTCGTCTTCAGTAACGCCGTAGACAGTTTCAGGACAGGAAAAGAGACGACATTGGGAATAACGGCTACTGAAATACTGGTCAGTGCAGTCATTGCTTTGATCATCATTCCAGCTGTTTACGAAAAACTGAAACTAGATCCCAAAGCTCCCCTTTTGGTGCAGTTTGGGTTCTTCGTGCAGAATGGAGTCTTCTGGCAGGTGCTTATTTCGTATGTAGGGAGGGTTTTACAATGAACCCTTCTATTCTTTCTGAATCGAGAGAGATCTGGAGGAGCTGTGAGTATCTGCTCACCTTTGAAGTTGAAGGGAACGATTTCGACCACAGCTTTTCCCAGTGTACGATAAAGACGTGTATTCACCCTGACTGGACGTGCCCGTGTGATGATGTCAAAAACCTTGGAGGGGTTAACCATGGGGGTGGCTACATTACATGATAGATGGTATATGGAAAACTAATAATGGAGGTAATAGAATGAAATCAGATAAAGGACTAGTCTGTGCAGTGTGCCACAACCCAATAGAGGATTGTGACTACTCAGGACAAACTTTAACCGCTGATCAGAACATTAACTTGACCATCATGGCCATGGCAGGGGGTTCTTCTCTGCCAGTGTCTCTTGAGGTTCATGGTGGATGTCTTAAAGAACTTAGGGACAAAATCGTAGAAAGAAACAAGGGGTCAAAATGGATGTGACCCCTCTTTTCTTACTTTTTCCTGTGACAATATCACACACCTTTTCTCTCTAGACACAGAAAAAGGTAGTTTTTTACGTTAACCTCACATGCCTAACCTTTCTGATAGTCTGGTAGTCAACAGAGGTCACCTTTTCAATAGTCTTCTGTCTGAGGTTGAACTCTGCAATGATCATCCCTTCACCCTCAATTTCTGTCACTTTATTTCTAAACTTGTCATCAGGTTTCAATCCGTTTTTCATCAATTCTTTGGAAGACATCTCCTCAATCATGCCAAAGATACACGACTTCCCGAATTGACCATTCATTTCTGAGACATTACACTGCAGAATATACATACGATAATTGGGAGGGATATGGTCAGCCATCTCATGGAACCTCTCTGGAGCTGGATTGTAGCTGATAGTTATTATGAAGTCAGGATTTTCAACCTGGGACAGAATGGTGGACAGCTCAACCCTGAAATCTTCACATATTGTAACGACAATTCTCCCCGCATGGGTATCAAATACGTACAAACGGTCTCCAGGGATCATACCCTTCCCGTGGATGGATGAAGATTCACCATATTTCGAGGGGTGAATCTTGTGAATATACCTAATCTCGTCATTGAATATGAGGGGGCACGTGTTCTTTCCATTTTCGTAGTAACTCCCCCCTATAATGATGAGGTCTTTGATCTTTTTTTGATTTATGATTTTCAGTATTTCAGGGGTCATGGAAAACTCTGGGAAGCACACAATGTCCAGGCTTTCCTGTTGTGCTCGTTCGAGGTATTTCAAGAATTTTTCTTTGAGAATTTCAGGATTTTCAGGAGTTGGGGGGAATACTGGGTCGTCATCATGGGGTATCAAATTAAAGGGGAACTGGACTATTCCCACGTTGACCCAGGGTTTTGCAGGGACCTTGAAATCTATGTACTGGATTAGGGTCTGGGGTTTCCTCCACGTTTCCTGTTCTGGGTGCGGTATCTCCTGAAGTGCTTCAGAAGTGATATAGCCATCAAAGTAACGTATTGGATCGAGGCTTTTGAGGAGCTTTTCTTCTTTCTCCTTTGGTATTCTTTCAAGACCTAAATCTTGGAATTCAGAAAGATCAATGATGAAGTTATTTAGGAGATTCAGAGATTTTTCAGCTTCTTTGAAGGTTTCATCTCTCAGCGTTTTCCTTGCTTCATCGAGATCTCTGATGTTGTAGGGTTCAAAGTTGAGTGCTTTGAACAGTATCTCCATACATGTAAACTTAGCAGTAAATATCTTGTGTTCGTATATTTCGCTTTTTTCCAAGTCTTTCTTGAACTGCATGATGGCGTTGTATATTTCTCCAATTCTTTCTCTGAGATCGAGCAGTGTCTTTGATTTAAGGCTTTCATTAAAGGATTGATCAATTGTGACGAGAAGGAGAATACTATTGGAGATGTTGACACTATCTTCCATGCCACAGGTCTTGAAATTGGTAATAGCTTTTTCCAAGCTCTTTCTTATGTCTACCCATGATTCTTCACGCCAGAGAAGTCTTGCTCTTGTAGAGAATTTGAGCCCTTCTGTCTTATTGTAGTCAATGAGCATTTTCTTCTTTTCGAAAATATTTGAAGCTTTCTCGAAGAAATTCAAAGCGTCAGAATATCTTTTCTGTTCGGAATAGAGAATTCCAAGATTTCCATAAGCTTCTGCATATTCAGGATCTATTCTGAGAGCTCCTTTGTAGTGGTATTCCGACTCTTCATATCTTTTCATGTTAAAAAGCAGGTTAGCGCAGTTATAATGAGCTTCTGCAATTTCAGGATTTATTCTCAAAGCTTCTTTGTAGTGGTATTCCGACTCTTCATTTTTTTTCATGCCAGAAAGCAAGGCACCATAGTTATAATGAGCTGTAGCATATTCAGGATTTATTCTGAGAGCTTCTTTGTAGTGGCATTCTGATTCTTCATATCTTTTCATGTTAAAAAGCAAGGCACCATAGTTATTGTGGACTTCTGCATCTTTAGAATTCATTCTGAGAGCTTCTTTGTAGTGGCATTCTGATTCTTCATATCTTTTCATGTTAAAAAGCAGGAGACCATAGTTATTGTGGACTTCTGCATCTTTAGAATTCATTCTGAGAGCTTCTTTGTAGTGGTATTCTGATTCTTCATATCTTTTCATGTTAAAAAGCAGGAGACCATAGTTATAATGAGCTGTAGCATATTCAGGATTTATTCTGAGAGCTTCTTTGTAGTGGCATTCTGATTCTTCATATCTTTTCATACGAGAAAGCAGGTTAGCACAGTTATTGTGGGCTGCAGACAAATCTCGCATGATACTCTCCTTTTTGTTCATTGATTTCACAATTCTCCCTGCTGCCTGAAAGCAGTGCAAAGCCATCAGATCATTTCCCCTCTTTCCAATCTCAACTCCAACCTCATAAAGCCGAGTAGCAAGCTCATCCTCACTTCCCTGCGATTCCTTCATTATCAGCTCTTCAGCCTGCTCTACTTTTCCTTCAGAAAGAACCTTGAGGAACTCCTCCACAACCTGTTCAATTTCCACAAGTAAGGGAAGAGCTCACTCTATAAAAGGTTTTCCTGCACTGTAACCTCAACCCAAAATCCTTCCACTACGCAAGTGCACCATCTTACCGAATTGATAGTCTTTTCGTTTCAAAGAATGAACTCAAAATGTACCAACAAAAGAGCAGATAGAAAAAAAAAGTGAAATGAAATCTGGAAATTCTCAAAAGCAAGACCGAAAAGAAAAAATAATGCTATATAGATCAGTAAATACCTCCTCATTCCTCTTTTTTCCTGAACATAAACTTATAGAACTCATCAATATCCAGTGAGAGCAGTTTGTCCAGGTTCATCTCGTCCCGTTTTCTCTCGATGAAGAACAGCATGACCTGGGTCACGAAATCAGACCTGTTAGCGAAATACCCCGCATCAATGGCTTTGTCCATGTACAGCACTGCCACAGGAGGCACGGTCACTCCAATCTTGACCCTGTGGATGTCGTCAGTGATGACAAAGGCGAAGGGTCCTTCCACCTCCCTGGGCTTCCTCTTCTTATCTTCGGCTGTCATACTATAGTTGAGTAATTTACTCTTATAAAGTTAACGGTTTTAAAGATAGCTCTGATTCACTTCTTTGAAAGAGGTTATTGAGTAATAATTATGGGTTATTGAGTAACAATGCAACCCATGATGAACCCACTGCAATCTTATCGCTTCTTTGAATTATCCACCGAATTCTGAAAATCCAATTATGTGGTGAGATCATGGGTATAGGGATGAGTTGAAGCACAGTGGATTTGGAGTTTGAAAGATAAATCATTTTAATCTTCAGAACAAATTTCGAGAATGTGACGAGTCATCATATCAGCTTTTGTTTTTGCTCCTATTCTGTCAAAGATTTTTTTGGCATCATTGAGGAATGTGAGGGCATCGTTTTTTCTCCCCTTGAGTTCCAGAACCACTCCAATGTTTCCAAGATCACTTGCTTCTCCCAATTTATCTCCAATCTTCCTGTGAATTTTCAAAGCTTTTTTATAGTATTTTAGAGCTTCATCCAGGTCTCCTTTGTCACCGTAAACCAACCCAATACTTCCAAGATCACCTGCTTCTCCCTGTTTATCTCCAATCTTCCTGTTAATTTCCAAAGCTTTTTTATAGTATTTCAGAGCTTCATCCAGCTTTTTTTTGATGTTGTAAACTATCCCAATATTTCTAAGTTGATTTGCTTCTCCCTGTTTGTATCCAATCTCTCTGTCAATTTTCAAAGCTTCTTCATGGTACCTTAAAGCTTCATCCAGATCTCCCTTCTCTCTGTAAATCACCCCAATATTTCCAAGTTGATTTGCTTCTCCCAGTTTATGTCCAATCTCCCTGTGAATTTTCAAAGCTTTTTTATAGTATTTTAGAGCTTCATCCAGGTCTCCTTTGTTCTTGTAAACTATTCCAATATTTCCAAGATCACCTGCTTCTCCCAGTTTATGTCCAATCTCCCTGTGAATTTTCAAAGCTTCTTCATGGTATTTTAGAGCTTCATCGAATTCTCCTTTGTTCTTGTAAACTATTCCAATATTTCCAAGATCACCTGCTTCTCCCAGTTTATGTCCAATCTCCCTGTGAATTTTCAAAGCTTCTTCATGGTATTTTAGAGCTTCATCGAATTCTCCTTTGTTCTTGTAAACCAACCCAATATTTCCAAGTTGATTTGCTTCTCCCAGTTTATGTCCAATCTCCCTGTGAATTTTCAAAGCTTCTTCATGGTATTTTAGAGCTTCATCCAGCTCTCCTTTAGTGTGGTAAACCAACCCAATATTTCCAAGTTGATTTGCTTTTCCCTGTTTATATCCAACCTCTCCGGCAATTTTTAAAGCTTTTTTATAGTATTTTAGAGCTTCATCCAGTTCTCCTTTGTCGCTGTAAATTATTCCAATGTTCCCAATTATGACAGATCTTTTCGATCTACTCTCCTCAAGTTTCTCCAATTCCTTCCAGCATTTCAGAGATTTCTCCAAGAATGACCTTTGATAACACACTAACCCCAAATAGAACAATATGATTTTCTTTTCATAGAAATCTGCACGACCAATGATTCTTTCAAATCCTTTAATTGCTTCATCAAACTTGTACTCTTCAGCGAGGATTCTCCCTTCTAAAATCCCAACTAAAACCTCATCTCTCTCGACACATTCTTTCGCCTTTCCAAGATATTCTCTTGCTGAACCCACATCTTTCTGATGCAGCATTATACCCCACTTTATGACGTACACCTGAAAATTGAACTCATCATACCTACTCGGAAGCTCACAGTATTCCAGAAACTTACCCATTCCCGTCACTTTTGAGAGAATTATGGAGAATGCAATTCTTGCTTCTTTTGAAATATGATCTAAGGATTCAACTAAAATCCCACACACCTCAGACGCCAGACCAGGATTCTTTGCGTGGTATTCAGGATCACCTTCCATTTTTTCCACAAATTCGAGAATTTTTTTGTGATTTATGTCACTAAGAACCTCATAATTTTCCCCCAGGATGAGCCTGAACTTCCCTATAAATCCTTTCGTGAGAATGTTCATCTTGCACATTCCCTCAGGTGTTTGGATCACGTCCTGAGGTGGGCACTGGATAGATTGGTAGATTCTCCTTGTTAACTCGTTAGTGTCTTTTACATACTCGAACATGAGCATTTCCCTTACCTTGGGATGTGACTTGATCTTTATTTCAAGCGTTTCGAAAAGACTATCAAGAAATTGATGGAGCATTTCCTCAGTGATACCTTCTTTTTTCACTTCTTCGTAATAAATGGTGAAGAGTTCATTCTTGAATCCTTTATTATCCACATACTTATCTATATTCTCTAATTTTTTTCTTATTTCCTCATTTTTCTGGGAGAAAAAAGCCTCTTTTCTATCAATTTCTGGAAATTTTTTCTTGGTTTCGTTGAACGATTCCTCGTACAACTCAAAAAGATCCTTTTCCATTACGTATTTCACAAGGTGATATATGTCTCCCAATGATAGTGGCACATCCATTAAGGATGAACAGTATGGAGGTCATATAAATCTTTCCATACCTGAACTCTGATTTACTTCTTTGAAAGAGGGTGAGAATTCTCGTACACGTTCTTCTTGTGCTCATCAGTCACGTGCGTGTAGATCTGGGTCGTCGCCAAACTCGCATGCCCCAGTAGATTCTGAATCACCACAATGTTGGCATTATTCTGCAGTAGGTGGGTGGCAAACGTGTGCCTCATGGTGTGGGGCGTCACCTTCTTTTTGATCCCTGCCTTCACCGCACACTTCTTGACTATAGTTTCAATGTGCCGGTCGCTCAATCGTTTCCCCCTCCTGTTGATGAACAAAGCGGAATTATCATCCTTTCTTCCCCTCAGATACTCCATTACTAACTGGAGCGTCCCCTCATCGACGTACGTAATCCTATCTTTCTTCCCCTTTCCCGAGTGGACTCTCACCGTGTTCCCCTCCAGGTCCTCTCTGTCAAGGTTTACCAACTCAGACACACGCAGCCCCGAAGCGTAGAGGAATCGAATGATGAGTAAGTCTCTCACATTGGAGATGCACGAAAGGAGCTTCTCAATTTCCCCCTGATTCAGAAAAGTCGGTAACGTCTTTTCCACTCTGGGGAGTTGGATCTTATCTGCAGTACCTAACTCATGATTCCTGAAAAAAGATTTCAAAGCATTAGCATGCCTACTTATAGTTTTTAAAGAGCAGCCCTTCTCTTTCTGCAAGTGCAAGAGGAACTTCTTGAGATCTGCAGTTGTCACTTCTTTGAAGTTCTTCCCGATGAACCTGAGTGCACTCTCAACAGTGAATTTGTATGCTTTTGCGGTATTGTCTGAATATCCTCGTAGTGAGAGATCCAAAACGAAGGATTCTATAGCTTCGCCATTTTTCATGTGAGTACATAGACCCAAAGCTTTATAAACTTTTCTACTATAGTATAAGCGTCGTATAATCTACATTATCCGAACTATGGTTTTATCCTGTACAACTCCAATATTGTGTTCGTAAATGATTCACAAAACTATGAAAATCCAGCCATCACTCACCTACAGAACTGCGTCATCAATAGACATTCTGGAGAAAGCTAACCACGTTGTCAAAATCTCGGAAAGATTTGTATTACTCCAAGAGAAAAGATAACCATGAAACACAAGATACTCATTGAACAAGATGAAGTGTCATTCAGATCTCTCTTCCTATTCCTACTGCACTTAACCTGAAGATTCAACATCCCTCTTAATGGTAAGAATCTTCTCGTATTTCCTAAGGAGTGCTCCAACAGTTTCTCCAATAATTTCAATCCGATCAATGACAGCATCTTGAAGTTGAATAAATTCTGCTCCCGGTCAGATTCTGATGTGAGCAATTTCTACTCCCTTAGCTTACGATAAACATCCTTTCTATATCCTATTGTCATTATAAGAACTCTCTTTTTCTCCTCATCAATTTCGAAGAGAACTCTGTATTTTCCCATTCTCAAGCTCCATAAATCAATACCTTTTAGATGTTTTCCAGAAGAATCTGGAGATTTTCGTAATTTCTTTATTCTTTCTCTTATTATTTTCTCGTTTTCTTTATCCAAATTCACAAGAAATTTTACTGCTTCTCTTGATAGGAATATCTCATACATCACATCACCTATCTATATGTTCTTTCTCATATTCCTCTAGAGAAATCATTCTCCCCTCTTCGATATCTTTCTTCCCTCTTGCCAGACTTTCCATCAACTCTCTATCAAAGATTATGCTGAGAATCTCTTCCACTTCCTCCAATTTCGCTTTCAATTCTTCAAACTCTTCTTTTGTAATGTGCATTGACATAGGTAATGTTTTGTGTGGCGATATATAAACTTTTAGCAGTAAGCAGTAAGCACAACCAGTAAGCAGGTTAAGGATGCACCTGCCGCCCGTGCGTGGTCACAAAAACCATAGACAAGGATAAGAACTACAGCAGTAGCCACAAATACTAAGGCTAAGCCTATAGCGAGGAAGAAATAGAGAGTTGACGCTCATTGACGCTTCATAGTTCCATTATTTTTTGCCAATAAGTCTGAGAGCCAATTTCCTGTTAGTTCTTACGATGAAATTCCGAGGATCTCGCTTCAAGACCTCATCAAAACACGTGAGCGCTTCCCTGTGCCTGCCCAAACTTCCGAGAGAAGAACCCTTACCGCACAAAGCCTCACTATGGTGTGGATTTTTCCGCAAAACATGGTCAAAACAGCGAAGTGCCTCATCGTTCCTTCTGAGCATACCGAGGACTTCTCCCTTCCGGCACCATGCGTCAGAATCATCAGGTGTTATCTTTATCACTTCCTCAAAACAGAGGAGTGCTCTCTCGTGTTTTCTCCTATTCATCAGGAGGACTCCCAGGTTGTACCAGGTGCTCACATGACGGGGATCTCTCTTCAGCGCTTCATGAAAGCAGGCAGCCGCTTTACCCGATCGTCGGAGTTCTGCCCAGATGCTCCCTTTGTTGTACCAGGCGTCTACGTTATCTGGTTCTATGGTCAAAACGGTCTCATAACAGGGGATAGCCTCTTTGTACTTTCCCAAAATCGCCAATACTTCTCCTTTGTGGAACCATGCCTCAACAAGGCACGGATCAATATTCAAAATATGATCATAACAGGTGATAGCTTCTCTGTAGTTTTTTACTTCATAGAAGTGCTCTCCCTTCATGAACCATGCTTCATCGTGGGAAGGGTCTCTCTTTAATGCCTCGTCACAGCATTTCATTGCTTCCTCAGACCTCTCAAGACCTATCAATGCCTCTCCCCTACAAACCCACGCTTCAACATTGTCTGGTTCATACGTGAGTACGCGCGAAAAAAGAGCTTCAGCCATTTCGTCATCTTCTGCATGCAAGGCAACGATCCCCATGGAAAAGAGCAAATCAGGGTCAGTGATATTCACTACATCCAGTGCTTCGTGGATCTTTCCCTCGTAAAGGAGTTTTTTCGCTTTCCTATTCCTTTTACGGTCTGACATGGTCATCCCTTTCATGTGTGCCAATCACGTAGATCATCTTCAACACCACAGAATAGTGATTGTTTTGCCTTTTCTATTGCCTCATCTAACTCTTTCTCTAACAATAGAATTTTTCCCATTCCTCTCAGTGATATCAGCTTTTTCTCACACAATGCATCATTTTTCAAATAACACTGGTGCTTTCACGTTCTGTATGTTCTTTTCGACTTTTTCCAATTTTTCTGCAATTTTCATTTTTTTCACCTGAATTTTGATTACAAATTAGATTATGTACGCTCTGGCAACGAACTCTTCTTTTCATCCTCCATGAGAAGGTATCAGTTGACAGTAATACAGAAATGTGCTTTATAAACATTGCTTCACTTTCTCCTCTTGTTTTATCTCCTCGATAGATGGCCTTTGGAGGTAACTCCTCTTCGCTGTATAAAACTGTTTCGAAGGCTGTAAACAACCCTTGGGTATCCTGGTACCGAAGGATGAAGACATGATAGAAGCACTCAAATGAAGCACTTCAATGATCAGACAATAACTGATGACTCAGATTTTGATGTGATCAGGGAAATGAGAAGTAGAAAAATACTGTCTCTGCATGAATCTTCTCATCTCTTCTCGCCTTGATACAGTAATCTTTGAGGGTTCTGAAGAGAACACGGAGTGATTAAGAGATACTCTTTTAGAGACAATTGATTAAAGACATGGGCTCGTATACTGTCTTTTCCATACGATCACCTTTCAACAACAATGGTGAAATTCTCGACAGAGAAATCTTTTTATAATTTGTATTCCTCCACAGTCTATGACAACAAAACCTTCAAAGGTCTTTCTCGGATCTACACAGCCTGGTAAAATGCATCTATCGTGCTGCCTTCCAGCAAAAGTTGACAAGATAATTGAGTCTTTAGACTTCTCAACTATCAAGAAGAGTGACAAGGTCGCAATCAAGATGCATCTTGGGTTTAGAGATGGTTACCAGACCATTCCTGTATTCTTTGTGAGAAGAGTAGTCGACGCGGTAAAGCAGGTCGGAGGGTGGCCCTTCATCACTGACAATCCTACTGCAGTGTACAATGCGTACTATCGTGGCTACACGCAGGAGACGTGTGGTTGTCCTTTAATCCCTACAGCTGGTGTCAAGGACGGGTATGTTTACGAGACGAAAATAGGCTTTGGAAATGTCGATTCCCTGGAAATGGGAGGCGTCCTGCACGATGCTGATGTGCTGATCGATCTGAGCCACGCCAAAGGCCACAACTCGTGCGGTTATGGAGGTGCTATCAAAAACCTTGCCTTGGGTGGGTTTTCTGCCCCCTCGCGATGGAACAAAATCCACGGTGTTGAGGAGACCTTCCCCTACTGGGATGCTCAAAAATGCACTCCAGACCACGCAAAGCAGCTCGTCAAATCATGCTCGTATGAAGCGATAGAGTATGATGAGGCAAAACACAAGCTCTCAATTGGATTCAGTGACTGCTACCAGTGTATGGAATGCATACAAGCGGATAAAGGTGTGGGTTGTTTGAAAATCAAGCAGGAAAACTTCTCCGCTTTTCAGGAACTTCTGGCAAATGGAGCCAAAAAGGTTTTGGATACCTTTGACAATGACAAGAAGTTCTTCTTAAATTTCTTGATCGAGATAACACCTTTGTGCGACTGCTGGGGGTTGGCTCAGCCGTGTGTCGTCAATGACATTGGTGTTCTGGGGAGCAGAGACATTGTTGCCATAGAAAAGGCGACGCTCGATCTCATCAAGAAGGAAGGTCTAATCGAAAAGAACGTGCCTCTCCATTTCAGACACGCGAACCTTGATCCTGGCGCAGATTTGCATCCTTTCCAGCGGCTTTTTGGGCCAATGAAAAACCCTTACCTTGTCACTGAGTTTGCAGAGAACCACGGTATGGGTTCTCGGACTTATGAGCTTGTGGAGGTTTTACCTGCGCGAGAAACTGCTAAAATGGAGGTACCAAAGGCAGAATTTGAACGTCAACCATCGTTCTTCTAGAAATGGCCAAAAGCGTGCACGAATTGAGAAAGAGTCAGAGATACACTACAGTAGTGAGGTTGTTCTTTCAGACAGATTGAAGGCCCGAAGGTCATAGAGCGTGGTGAACCCCCGTCCTAAGCTTGTGAGGAAAAAAGGAAGATGTGCAATAGAAGAGGAATTAATTGTCCAATAGAAAGAATTTTCTAGGGAATTGACACCCGGACAGCCAACAGATTCTAATCAACTATTTGGGAACAGTATTCAGTAACATTTATATATTTTCGATTTACTACTCTATTCATGAAGAAAAGATATATCATTTTGGTGGTACTAGTTTTTATTACAGCTTCCTTCTCACTATCTTATTACGAGTGGAATCAGCCACTGTACCCTGTCTATGATGGAGAAAACCTGCTGAAAACAGATGCATACCCCTTCACGTTCGCATTCTTCGGTGACAACAGACCTCGAACAATGGAGGAACTGAAAGAAAATCTGAATCTAGAAGGTACGGAACTGCAGACGGAACAGCATACAGAACAGCCTGAAGTCTTTGTAAAAATAATACAGATGATAAACGAAGAGGATCCCCTATTTGTCATTGGATGAGGAGATTACGTGCTGATTGGGACTGATGAAGACTTTCAAGAGTTCTCAAACATTATATCTGTCTCGAATGCTCCTCTGTTCTACGTGTGTGGAAATCATGACCACCCCGGATATGAAGAATTCCTGAAGAAGGCACATGCACTCGTGCCAGAAAAAACATATGCGCTCACCTACAAAAATTCCTTATTTGTAGTCTTAGATAATTCACTGGACAATTCATTCAAACTTAGTGGAAAGCAGCTCGACTTTCTAGAAAAACAACTCAAGAGAGGCTTTGAGAATACCTTTGTTTTTCTCCACATACCTCCTTTTGGCCCTGGAAAGAATTTCTGCATCGAGCACCCAATTCACTGCATGGCTGACCCTGACGAATTCTTAAACATTGTACTCACGTATAAGGTGGATTACGTGTTCTGCTCACACATTCACGGTTACTACGAAGAGAAAAGAGAGAATACCACGTTCATCATATCGGGAGGAGCAGGAGCACCACTCCTCACAGAGGGTGCGTACTACCATTATATCGTGGTGGAAGTGGGAGACGACATAACATATACTGTGGTGAAGGTGAACGCATAAAGCACCACCATGGAGACAGGCGATTTGTAAGGATCGATAGCCCTTCTATCATCCTTACTGTTGGGAAAGGTGAAGGACAAAAACCTCAACCCAAGCTCTTCGCAAATAAACAATCTACTGCTGTGGTTGATCCAGCGTGTGGGATTGTTTTTATCATAAATTCAGGAAAAGAGCCCCAAAATTTTCTCCCATACCGCTACGGCATCCCCGAAATGACCAGTTGCTATCAAATACCCCCCAGAGAATAACACTGCTATCACTACGCCCACAGGAAATGAAAGCACACTCTTGTTTGGCACTCCCCAGCCGCCCACCTCGTAATGCTCTCCCTCGTGGGACACTGGCCACAAGAAGTACACAGAAGACCCACTGAATACATCCATGACATCGTGAAGGAACATGCCCGCAGCCCAGTAGACGAGAGGCTGATACTTCATGGAGAGCACGAGGAAAATTCCAATTATGAAGATGTTGTGAAATAATTTCCGATGAAACCGTCGTGAGAATACTTCTACACGGTCTATATCATTGAACATGCCTCCAAATACGGCAAGTGATGCTACAAAGGGCGAATTTCCTGCGATCATGACTGCTGTTGCCAGTATGATGCCGCCAGTAATGTGCGCCTTCTGGTTCATACTGGGTATTGAACTGAAGATATTATAAGCTTATACCTCCCCATCAGATTGCCTGCACCGTATTACCTCTCACAGTAGATGGAAATGTAAAACATTTTTGCACATTTGTATAGATTAAAGACGTGCAGGTAGTGTATTTGTAAGGTACCGTCATGGTATAAATGTGTACATACTTTGAGAATTTTCACTTTTTATAGAT
>JADDYB010000096.1_pt1 | contig 26290 bp, 21 predicted proteins | sample 8641941 | NCBI WGS metagenome assembly JADDYB01 (sample SAMN16275377, study PRJNA637457) | freshwater sediment metagenome | isolation source: Lake Kineret sediment | place: Israel: Lake Kineret | collected 2013
CTTATGGTGTTCCTCACGTCGCATCGCAGAACATAGTAGATCACTGCTATGAATGATTCGATTAACAGAACAAACTGATAATCTGAGAGGTCACACCATTTCGAGCACCACATAATTTGACAACCCCAATCGTATCCCTAACCTTTTAAAGAGTAATACCCATACACCACCATGATCTGTCCATTCGAAGGTAAATTACCCCGTATTGATGCCACGGCCTACATTGCCAAAAACGCCACCATCGTTGGTGACGTCGAAATCGGGGCCCATTCTAGCGTCTGGCCCGGAGCTGTCCTGCGTGCTGACCTCTCATCCATCACCATCGGCAAATACACGAGTATCCAGGACAACTGCGTCATCCACGTCGAAGGCAGCCTCACCCATAAACCTCCCGATTACCCCGCTCTCATCAGTGACTACGTCACCATAGGTCACGGTGCCATACTCCACGGCTGCACCATTGGCGAGCGAGTCCTGGTGGGAGCAAATGCCTCCATTTTCAACAACGCAGTCATTGGTGAAGGTTCTATCATCGGCATGGGCGCCATCATTGCCGATGACAAAAAAATCCCCCCACGCAGCGTGGTCATCGGAGTCCCCGGCAGAGTCGTTCGTCAAGTCACTGAAGAAGAGTGGGAGAGATCAAAATCCCACGCAGAGCTCTATTCTGAACTCGCCAAGAAGTACAGAGACATCCTTTAGATTATATCTCTCAAAATTCAGAAGAAAGCTCCTCATCCCAAATTTATTCTCACATTATTCATTTTCTCTTTCTTTTCTGTATTTCTTAATTCAAAGAAATATTTTTTTCTCTCAACTCTCTCTTCATTACTGCCTTCAGAAGACAAAATCTACAATCACCTTGCAATATTGGCAACGTCATTGCAACATCAATAATACGATTAATGATATTCGCAATATAAATTATAAGAAACGCAATGGAATGGTAAAATTTACATCTTTAGCGAAAACTTTAAATATACCTTTGTACATTTCACAACTATAAGGTTGAAATGAGGTGAACCTTGTGAAGAAAGCAACTATTTTGGTACTCGTCGCCTTGGTACTGTCACTGGTACCTGTGGCTGCTACCACTCCTATTGTGCAGATACAGGTTCCGAGAGAAATTACTGCGGGAGATGAAATCACTGTGACGATCACTATTACCCACAGAATGAACGATAAGAACCACCACGTAAACTACGTCTACTTGTATGACACCACCTCTCTGGTCATGGAGTGGGTATACAGCCGTGATAATTTCGTCACCGAAGACCAGTGGACCCTGACCTATACCACAGTCCTGACAGAAGATGCTACCTTCCTTGCAGTAGCTCACTGCACGCTCCACGGAAATGGGGAGGTTACTGCCAAGATTACGGTAAAACCTGCTGTCATAAAACAAAAAGCAGTTCTCCTGGCAAATGACATAGATTACACAAGAGCCACGAGTCTGGTTAAATTTTTGGAAGATAACGGCTTTGAAGTAGTGCGTATTGCAGCTTCAGAACTGGGTAGTTACAAGACTGAAAAGCTCATCATCATACTGGGAGGAGCTGACACTCCTGATGATGTTGGCAATGTGGTGAAATCCGTCCTCAATGAAAGGGAACAGGATTTAACACGCAACGGGACATACTACTTCCTGAAGACTGATGTCTGGGCCTCAGGCCAAAGAATCTTCGTATTTGCTGGAATGGACAGAGATCAGACAAAGCAAGCACACGAACAGTACAGAACCAAGATATTAGAGTGAATTTCTATTTCTTTTTCTTTTATTTTCTTTTCTTTTCTTTCATTCCGTTCAACTCTTCGTTAGGTTGAGTTAGACTGAGATTATTGCAGTACTCTGAATTGTTAAGACCGCATTGCAGATTCCTTTCATGGTCATAGGAATCTTATTTTCGAAACGTTTATATAGGAACTCTACATATGTAGGAAAGGTATATATGCTTTCATTTCATGACAACCTGATCCTGATAATGCTGGCCAACAAAGAGATGTACGGTTACGAACTGATGAAATCTTTGGCTCAATTCACTGCAGGCATCTACGAACCCAAATCAGGTACGTTATACCCTGCCCTGAAGCGACTGGAAAGGGGAGGGTTGATCGCCTCTGAGAAAAGGGAGGTAGAGGGGAACACCCTGAAGTACTACAAAATCACAGAAAGGGGGACGATGAGACTGGAGCGCATGTGGACCATCATTTCCAGGATAGAAGAATTCAGGTCAAGAATAGGTGTATAGGTGATTTAATGAAAAGATACGTGATTGCCGCCGCAATAATGGTTCTTTTGCTGAACACGGCAGTGGCAGAATCACCCTTCAAGATCATAGCTACAGTGCCTCCCTTTGTGAGGCCGGGAGATGAGAATGTCACCATCCAGCTCGTGGTGAAGCTGGAAAGTGGGGAGTATGATGATGTGAATGTGGAATTGATCCTGCCTCGATTCTTCTCTGCGTCAAAAGAGGGCTCAGATGAGTTCAGGTTGGGAGACATGAGCACAACAGACATCATGAAACCTCCTCTCGGGGTGGCAGTATTCCAAGTTGATATTTCCCGAGATGCCACTTACGGGGACTACCCTCTTCAGGTGTACATCAAGAGTAAGACAGGTGTCTTCATGGATACCTTTACCATGCACGTGGTAGGGGTGACGCTTGTTGAAGTCAGTGATGTGGTGACGTCAAAAGACCCCATCGAACCAGGAGATGACTTTGAACTGGGCATCTCCGTGAAGAATGTAGGGTCCAATACGATTAAATGGATGAAGGTCATATTGAGCCCTAACCCCCCGGCTGAGGTGACAGGGCAGTTGACGAGTCAATTGACCCAGATACCTGCAGGGACAACAGGAGGTGCACCCTCTTCAGTGATCATCCCCATTTCCTCCGATCTAGAGAGAGTGTTTAAGGATGTCTCTCCAGGAGACAAGGTGCTGGCTACCTATGTGCTGTCGGTGGAACCTGATGCAGAATCGAAGAACTATGCCATGGCAGTCACTCTGGTATACCAGGATGAGACAGGAATGGTGTCTACTGAGTCGCGGGTCATTGGCATAAAGATAAAGGGGACGCCCAATTTGGAATTCCAGGGAATTGAGGCCGATCCTGCAGTCCCCTACAATGGAGAAGAAGTGATTATTTCCGTGACATTAGAAAACAATGGCACAGCAGAGGCACGGTCAGTGAAGGTGAGCATAGCCTCCCCTCTGGGAAATTATACCAGCTTTATCGGTACGATGAAGCGGAATGAGAACAATGCTGCTATCTTCAAGATATTGGTGCCTCAGGTGAAACAGACGTTCCCACAGAATATTATCAACAACGTGCTAAACAGGATGGAGACCCGCAAGTACCCCATGACCATCCAGGTCTACTACCAGGATCCAGAAGGCACAGAAAAGGGGTTTGCTGAGGGTTGGGAGTTAACCACCCGCACAAAGCAGGATATAACTGTCTTCTACATCATTGGTGGGGCTATCCTTCTGATCATCGTCGTGGTGTGGAGACTCCAGAGCAGGCGTCACTTGAAAGCACTGGAAGAGTGACGAAAAGAGGGATAGAGAGAAATAGAATGAAGGTCAAACCATGGACATGCTTCAAATTGTTACCAACAACATCATGAGGAGGAAAGCCCGAACCTTCCTCACGCTTTTAGGGATTTCCCTGGGTGTAGCAGTCATCGTGGCTTTAGTCTCTCTGTCTATTGGGCTAAAGTCAAATGCAGTAGACATCATGGGGAAGGTGGCAGGTGACATCACGGTCATGGAAAAGGGCCAGATGTTCACCATGAGCAACCTCGATGAAGACACCATGAAAGAGATTCAGAACATCAGTGGGGTCAAAATGGTAGCCCCAACAGTGATGATCATTGACATGACCCGAGGATTCAACGTTGCAGGAGCAGAAGCGAGAGGCGTAGACCCTGGTCTGGAGGAGAGATTCGCTTCCTCTTCCTGGGACATTGTTGAGGGAAGACCCCTGCGCAGCTCTGATACCTACAATGTCATGGTGGGGACTGTGGTAGCAGACCAGCTCGACTTGAAAATAGGCGACACGGTGACGTTCATGGGGTATGATTTCAAGGTCATTGGCATTTTAAGCTTCGGGAACACGCTCCTCGACCAGGCATACTACCTGAACATTAGAACAGCCCGAGAGATTGCCAACAGACCTTCTGACTACGTCAACATCGTCAGAGTGAAGGTGTCAAAACCGGGGACAGAAGACGAGGTGGCCAAGCGGATTAATTTATCAGTGCCTGGTGTGGACGCCCGTTCGTCTGCAGTGATGTCTGAACAGATAGGACAATTTCTGAGCATTATTGAGAAGGTGACCTGGGCCATATCTGCGGTCGCTGCCATTGTGGGCGGAGTGGGGATTGCCAACACGATGTTAATGTCTGTCATTGAGAGGACCAGAGAGATTGGGGTGTTCAAAGCGGTAGGTTGGTCTAACGCAGACGTGATGAAGACAATTCTTCTGGAAGGGTTGCTCTTAGGATTCTTAGGCGGTGCCATGGGCATCGGGCTGGGTTCTGTGGTCACTGTAGTGGTGAAGGATCAGATTCCCGGGTTTGCAGGAGAGATCACGCTCGTGCTGATCATGGAAGCCATGGCTTTTGCTGTCTCTTTAGGCATAGTGGGCGGCCTCTACCCTGCCTACCGCGCAGCCCACCTGGACCCCGTAGTAGCTTTAAAGGCGGAGTGATTTCATGATCGAGGCTGTCGATTTGAAGAAGTACTACCTGATGGGTAACGTTGTCGTGAAGGCTCTAAATGGTGTCAACCTCACCATCCAGGATGGGGAGTACGTCTCCATCATGGGTCCTTCTGGGTCTGGTAAGTCGACATTACTCAATTTGCTGGGAGCTTTAGACAAGCCCACGTCTGGTACTGTATTGTTTGACAACATTGACCTGGCTAAGGTGGATGAATCTGTTTTGCACAAATTGAGGAGGAAAAAGGTGGGATTTGTCTTCCAATCCTTTAACCTCATAGCAACATTGAGTGCTGTAGAGAATGTGTTAATACCCTTAGTGCCCACGAACACGCCCCGGGATGAGGCGTACAGGAGAGCGAAAGAGCTCTTGCAGATGGTAGGGTTAGGGGACAGGATCATGCACAAGCCCTCACAGATGTCAGGGGGAGAGCAGCAGAGAGTGGCCATGGCCCGCGCTTTGATCAACAATCCTAAATTGATTCTGGCTGACGAACCGACGGGAAATGTGGACTCAAAGACAGGGAAAGAGATCATGAAGTTGTTGCGGGATCTGAACGAGAATAGGGGAACAACGTTAGTGATTGTGACACATGACCCTGAAATAGGGAGTTCAACTAAGAGGACTATACGGGTGAAAGATGGAAAAATTGTAGAAAGTTAGCAGAACTCCGGCTGATAGAACAGAATAGAGAGATAGACGGAGAAGGAAGAGAGCTTTTCAAAGAGAAGTATCTTCTTAGAGAATATAGAGCTTGCTTGAATTTTGGAAAAGGAAGAGAATTTTTATTTTAGTTTTTATGCTTTCGTAAATATAAGGACATCCTTCCCGTCAGCATTGATCAGCACCAGGGTTCTGCCTTCGATTCGATAACGTGTTACTGAATTCAGAGCTGCAAGGTAATCCGCTTCCTGCTCCATGACTCCTGGATCAGTGCAGTACATTTCAGTGACTGCAAGGGGGCCTATGGTGATTGAACTGCCATTGAGCGTGCAGGTCCCCCCGTAGGAGTTGCAGCCAGCATTTCCACCCACTTTGCCGTCCTGAAATTGGAATGTAACCTTTGTATTCGACAGTATGTTGACCATGGCGTCTGCCCTATTCACGTATGAGTTCAGATTCCATGTGCCTTCCAGGCCTGGAGCCTCTTGATCTATGCAACCCAGGACTGAGGATAGCATGACGATTGACAGGATCAGAACGTTTGTCTTCATATCGTCACCTCGTTATGTATTCAACGTGTAGTGAGAGCATTCATCAGCTTATATACGTTGGTGATCGATCGCCGCACGTCATCTTAAGGGTGTTCACAAATCGTGAACGAAAAGTTTATAATGTGTGAACGAATACTCATGTCATGAACATACATGAACTGCTATCGACGAAAGAAAGAGTGGAAATCCTCGAATTTATCCTCAACAGGAGAGGACAGATCACCGTGAGTGGAGTAGCCCATGGTCTAAGAGTTAGCAAGGGACTGGTGTCAAAGTTCTTTAGTATCCTGAGAAAAGAGAGAATTTTGAGAAAAAAAAAGAATCAGTTTTTAGTAACAGACCACATTAATACGAAATCAGTAAAAATCTTATTGAATTTAAGCAAGTTCGATCCAAGAACCTTCCAAAAATATGAATTTGTTCGTTCTGCTGGCCTTTATGGCAGTTTTGTCACAGGTGAAAACACAGAAGAGTCAGATATAGATCTGTGGGTTTTCATAGAAGACACGAGTGATGAAAGGATTGCAGAGCTAACAAGAGAATTGAAGAAGAAAAATGGGAAGGTAAAACCTCTTTATTTGACAAAAGAAAAACTACAAATCCTGAAGAAGGGGGATGTCACTTTTTATCACGCCCTGGTCTTTGGCTCAATGACGGTCTATGGTGAGAAAATTGAAACAATTTGATTTTCATGATTGCGTGAGAGAAAAACTGTTTTAGAAAAATCCCACCATCGAAAGAAAATGCAGAAGGAAGCATAAGAGCAGCTGAAAAATGGCTTGAAGAAGCTGAGAGAGATCTACATGGAGAAGCCTTTAATTCCTCTCTTATGTCATCCTATCTTGCTATGTTTCATTCTGCAAGGGCTATCCTATTCTTTGACGGCTTCCGTGAGAAAAGCCATTATTGCATAGCACGGTATCTTGAAGAAAAATATGTTCAAAAGAAGCTGCTTGACATAAAATGGGTTGAACTTCTGGACTACTACAGGGACATGAGACATGATGATCTGTACAGCATAAGCTCCTTCGTGACAAGGAGGGAAGCAGAAAAAGCCTTGAAAAGTGCAAAAGAATTTGCCGAGACAATGAAAGGATTGCTGAAAAGACAAGACTGAGAGTAAACACACAAACTCTTACAAAAGCTCCACACAAACCCTTATATTGGGTACTCACCTCTATGCTTTGAGGTAGTCACATGCAGATCATAGAGTTTTACGTCACCGATGCCAGAGAATCACCTGGCTCCATCTACAGGGTGCAGCGCGGGATTAGATCCCGCTTTCACAGGAGAAGCACACGAAACATCTACAGTGTAGCGTTCTCACGGGCAGGGACGCCTTACTTCGTGAACGCAAACGAGAACCACATCTACAGGATTACGGCAGCCGGTGGGGAAGAGATCGTCTACACCCACACCACCTACGTGAGAGACATCGTCATCGATGCGAGGGATGCTATCTACTTCAGCGAATCCAGTGGTGCCGGAGGTGATGGGAGAATATACAGGCTGCGTCCCGCTTCCCACACCGCCTCTCTGGTGCAAACGGTGCGTCTGGCTGATGTCGGCGGATTCTGGGCCGGGAACTTCACCTTTGACACCGAGAATAACCTGTACATCAGCAGCGGGAACAGGGTCCCCTCCAGCATCTACGAGTTGACAGGAGGGAGATGGCATGAAGTGCACTCTGAAAGGGAACCTATCACAGGGTTGACATTCCTCTCGTGCGATCTTCTCTGTTATGCCAACTGGCGCTCCGCAATCTACATGCTGGACCTTCAATCTGGCACGAGGGAGCTTATCTACTCGAATCCTGCGTTCACCTGGCTTTCTGACGTTGCCTTTATCAACCCTCGTGTTGAGGAAGAGACCCTTTACGAGGGGACTAAGAGATACACGTGCGACTGGGCATTCTGGAGGGAAGATGGAACTGTGGAGTCTGATGATGACTACTACTTCCCCGATATAACGGAGGAGAATGATACCATAGCCTCTCTCATCACCAGTATAGGATGTCCTACTGCACTGACGACTGACGATACCGAGATCTGGGAGAGGGTGAGAACAGTGTGGTCCTGGATGAGGGAGCACGTGCTGGGAGATGGAGATCCAGGCCATGAGGACGCCTGCTTGTATCGCGATTCGGTGGAGGGGTGGCCATCGATCAACGATTATGCAGAGATGTTCAGCAGGTTTGGCGGGTTCTGCTGGGGAAGCGATTGTTCGTGCATGTGCAGGGCGCAGACGTTTGCCACTCTCCTGTGCCGGGTGGGGATACCTCCTGATAGGATGGCGATTGCAGAATCGAGGTGGGCACCCGAGTACAGCCAGCACATGTTCATCGTCTTGAGGCTTGGATGCCACTGGTACTACCTTGACCCGACCTCTATCCCTGGGAGTGAGTTGAGTGACTCTCCAGCGAGTGTGGGAAGCACCGGTGCAGACTACACCCATCCGAATAGTCTAACGCTCGTTCCTGGTTCACGGCTGACGAGGCCGATGCTTGTCAGGTGAGAGGAAGGTGTATGGTTCTGGCACTTTCATTCACCGTGGTGGTGACATGAAAAGTGGAAGAGGAGAGAGTATGAACATATGACCACGCTCGCCGACCTAGATTCACTGAATTCACTCGTTAGGTCGTTTGTTATGTCCTCACCTCGTTCAGATTGTGCATTCTTACCTGGGGTAGTATTGAGAAAAACCTGTCGGAGGTATCGTAAAGTTGGATTGAAAAGACATTGTGGGATAGCGAGCCAAACGTTTAAATACAAAAGTAGAAATATTGTGATAATCCTCGAGCCTTGAGGAGCCCAATGAAGGTGAAACCATGAAACAAAGGATTATTACTATCACAATGCTGTTATGCTTGCTGATAGGAATGAATGGATTTGCAGGAAGTGGAAAAGGTGAGAATAAAGACGCAGGAGTCCAATACCAGATTCTGCCCAGAGGTGTACAGGATTTCTCTGATGGAGAGATTACGATGGTGGAGAGGCCCATTGAGATCGTGCCTGGAGATGAGTATTACAGCATTTCTGGCGCATACTACGAATGTCTCATTAAACAGGAGATATCGGGGAACTTTTTGAAGATTGAAATAGGAGATGCATCGATTGCGTATGAACTACCGGGGGAGCAGCCTTTTGGGAAGGTGAAGGTGGTGGAAGGTGTTTCTGAAGAGAAAAAGGATAAACCAAAGTCTTTCTCGTACAAGGGTATTTCTGAAGACATCGATTTGAGATATACCTTTTCACATCACAAGGTGCTGGAGGAGTTCGTCCTTTCGAAGTTCAGGCATGTGCGAATTGTTGAGCGATTTGAAATGGAGAAGGTGTGGTATTCGGTGAAAGAGGATGGGATACATTTTTACCACGTGGAAACGGGTGAAGAAGTGTTTTTCATTCCTGAGCCCGTGATGTATGAGGAGGGGAATCCTCTCGTGCAGTGCAAGGATATCCATTATGAGGTGAAGCGTACAGGAGATAAATACGTGATTGAAAAGGTCATTGATGAAAAGGGGATAGAGTGGCTAAAATCGCCAGAAAGAGTGTATCCAGTCATCATTGACTCTACGACGCAGGGTGGCTTTACTGATCCTTGGGAAGAGTCTGGATTGGTTCCGTATGGTCAATATTTTAAAAATGTGAATGAATACGTCTCTCCTGCCAATGGAGGTTTAACAGTGAAGCAGACTGATTTGTATCTACCAGGGAGAGGGATGGATGTAGCCATCACAAGGATATATACGACGCCGCAGTCGTTCCAGTTGGATTCAAGATATCCAACAGAGTACACGCCCACTGAGGAAGATCCACCCTGGAAGATAGCTAACGGATGGAAATATGATTTCCCAGGGATTACAGAGAACTATTTGTATTTGTGGGATGGACGCATGTACAAAATTGAATGGGACAATGATCCTCCCGACTGCCCGTACTACTGGTGTCGTCCACCGACGCAGCCTGAAGAGAAGGTGTTCAACAATCACAAGGGTGACCACTTCAGATTGATAAAGCATGTCGATGGGACGTACACGCTGTATGTGAAAGATGGGAGAGTGATGCAGTTCTCAGATTTGGGGGTCATTCAGTGGATACGAGATGATAATGGGAATGAGATTCACTTCTCAACAACTATACAATCAGATGGTGAAGGGCACGTGACCATAACGAGTGCTGTCATAACAGACACGATAGGGAGGATTGTGCAATTATCTCCTGGTGGTGTCTCTTATGGGCAGTGGTCCGTAAATTACAGCATTCAGTACGTACAGAACGCTAAGGGCGAGTCTGAATCTCTCTTGAGGAGTGTCACTGATGGCGTGGGGAGGATTACGTCGTACTTTTATGATTATACCTTTTTTGATGGAACAACCCAGGTGAACAGGTGGTTAGTGACAAACGTTATCTATCCCACGCAGGGGCGCACGGACTACACGTATGCGAGAAAGGAACTGCGCTACTGTAAGGAAACCTGTGATGTGTGGAATCAGGATTGCCACACAGTCACAGATTGTCACAACAGACTCTATCAATTTCTGATTATTACGCAGAAGGTGTATGCTGATACCTTATCAAAGGTGCGCACCTTCAGTTACACGGGAGATTGGGAGAACATATTCAGTTCTACTGAAAAAACAAAAGATGAACAGGAGTACGTCCAGACTACGACGTATTTCAGTGTTGGTGATGGAAAAGTGCTGGCCAAAACGTTAAAAGATTACAATGGAGTGCAGATTGAGAAGATCGAGTACAAATACAATGCACAGGGTGAGACGATTTTAAGTACCTACTACAAAGGAAATACTACTGAACCCACCTACCAGGAATTCTCCTCGTACGATGATTGGGGAAATCAGATCTACACCCGAAACAGTTTAGGGTATGAAACCTTCTCTTCATACGTCAATACGTCGAGTGAAGGCGTTTTCAAAGATTATTCCGGGAATACGGTGTCATTATTTTCAAATTCATTCTTCACCAATAATTTTGGAGATTCGTACGTCCATGATAAGGTGGCTGGTACCTGCACTCTTCAGGATGGGTCTGCAGTTGAGAGTTACTATCTGTATGATGGGCAGGGGAACATGAATGAGACCAAAGACATCTTCAAAGAAAAGTCCTATACTGTTTTCAGAGAATTATTCGATGAAAATGGACAGAAAACATTCTCATTCCTTCTAAATTCACTTCCTTCCTCTGACGCCTATTTGAGGATAACAGGTCTCCCCACACAGAACCTGGTCCAGAAGTCAGAGACCCACAGCGTCTGCTCACATCAATTCTATCAGAATAGAGGGTATTGGAAGAATGCCTACTTCTACGCCTACTACGTCAATGGAGATGCAGATGGGTACGACCCCGTAGGACCCTTTGTCCACTATCCAGGGACATCGGGATATCTGAACTACACCTCATGGATAGAAGGGAGAACGCAGTACGTGAAGACGAACTACCAGGTGTATGAGAATACACTACCTGTATCCTGTTCATACCGATTAAATAACACTTCGTGGACACAGATTACTACCAATTTAGGAAATGGGACTGTCCAGATCGTAATTCCTAAAGAGAAATTTTCTTTGCAGAATGTTTTAGAATTCTCTGAATCCTCTAGCTACAAGACCCGGTACTCCTGGACGCTCTTCATACCCGTAGAGGCTCAGCCAGAAGTGTACCACAAATACTTCAGTTATGACACGTACGGAAATATGATCTCTGCACAAAACTGTTATGGAACCGTGTCTTTCGAGTATGGGGAAGAGTATAATTATGCTTACATGACGAGGGTTACAGATCCCTTAGGAAACACCATTTCTGCCACTTATGATACCATGGGGAATATCACCTTGATTACTGATGCCAGAGGGTACACCTACCAGTATGAGTACGATCTTTTGGGAAGATTGAAAAAGAAGATTAACCCAGATCTCACAGAAAGAGAAGCAATCTATGATGATACAAATAATGTGGTGACGATCTATGATGAACTGGATCATTCTGTGAAGAAATACTTCGATGGATTAGGGAGACTAGTAAAGACCGAGACCAATTCAGAATTATACGCAGAATTGTACACCTATAATTATCAGGATAAAGTGGAAACGAGGACGGACCCCCTGGGACGAGTGTACACCTACGAGTATGATGTCATAGGGAGAATTCTAAAGACACACAATCCCGATGGCACACTCACCCAATGGGTCTACAACAACCTGGACAACACGGTAGAAACCTTTGATGAGAACCTAAACAAGACAGGGTACAAGTACGACTGGGCTGGTAATTTATTATGGGTGAAGGAATACATTGACCAGAGTTACTACCTCACTGAATACGAATACGATGAATTCGGGAATCTTCTCAAGGCAAAAGATGCAAAAGGAAATACAACCTCATATAAATACGGCATGTTTGGAGTAGAACGCATCTTATACCCGAATAACACTGAAGAAACCTTCACCTACGACTGCATAGGGAACGTGATTGAGAAGACTTCAGGTGATAGAGTAATCCACTATCAGTATAACAGTGCTTCGCAGTTAGTACGAGTAGAATACCCTGATTCTTTTGTCACCTTCACGTATGATGAAAATGGGAACAGAATTACGATGGAGGACCAATACAGCTCTGCCGTGTACGTGTATGATTCACGGAATAGACTTCTATCAGAGACCAAAACTATAGACAGTATCGATTACACCACGTCATACGAGTATGATGCAGCTTCTAACGTAATTTCTCTTTCCTACCCTGATGGTGCCGTGATAACCCATGAGTACGATAATTTAAACAGACTGACCTCTGTCGATGGGTATGCACAATTCTCGTGGGATGAAAACTCCCAACTAGAACAGATTTCATACCAGAACAACATTCTCACGAACTACCTGTACGATCTAGGAGGAAGACCAATCCAGATCAAGACCACGAAAAATGGGAGCGATTTATTGAACTTAACCTACACTTATGATGCTGCTGGTAATATCCTCCAGATGAAAAATGTAGATTCTAACGAGCTCATCAAAGAACAGTGGAACTACACTTACGATCCCTTGAACAGATTAAAGACTGCTACAGGTGGTCCTTCTGGACAGGGTTCCACACTGAATTACCAATACGACAGCACAGGGAACAGAACACAGTTGAACAATACAGTATACGCGTACAATGAGATGAATGAACTCCTTTCTTTCAACTCAGGCAATGAAAACTGTACTTTCACTTACGATCTATATGGAAACTGCACACAGAAGGAGGATGGAACGAATGTGTGGGAATACACCTATGATTGTGAGAATAGGTTAACCTCTGTCAAGGAGAATGGACAGGTTATAGAACAGTATTTCTATGATGGTGGCGGGAAGAGGATCAAGAAAAGTGATGCAACCTCTGAGAGAGTTTATATATACAATGGGTTGAACGTTTTATACGAGGTGAACGTGACGACGCAGATGCGCGCAGTCTACGTTTATGGACCTGCAGGGAAAATAGCCAAAAAGGTCAATGACATGAAAGAGTACTACCATACAGATCATTTAGGTTCGACAAAGCTAGTGACTTCAGAGAATGGTGAAGTCATTGAAGAAATCATGTATGAACCCTTTGGTGAACAAATTAATGCTACTGAAGAGCGATACACCTACAATGGAAAAGAAAGAGATGAAACTGGCCTTTATTACTACGGCGCTCGTTACTATGATCCCGTAATTGGGAGGTTCATATCTAGAGATCCTTTAACGGGTAAAAAAGAATCTCCACAAACTCTGAATGAGTACGTGTACTGTCTGAATAATCCGTTAACCTATGTTGACCCTGCAGGGACCCAACCCAATGATCCCCAAGCAGCTGTAGAGAAAGTGTTCCAAAGGTTGATGAACATTGATCCAGAAGCGTATGCAGAAATCCAACAACAACTAGATGATGGAGCTATATCAGCTATTGAAGCGCTTGTAAAGATACTCGAATTGCTAGGATTTCGTATTGAATCGGTGAATTACGCTGAAGAGTCTGTAAAAATACAAGTACCGGAAGGAAGTGGAATAAGCATGATTACTGTCATGATTAAGAACAACCTAGTAGACGAAAGAGGCCAATCTTTATATGGTCAGTTCGATCGCACAACTCAGACTGCACTGATCAACTTTGCTAGGAGCGGTAATGTGGCAGACATAGCAGCGATCATCTGTCATGAAGTGAGCCATTCAGTCCTGGGTATAGCTCTCGATAAACGCACACAGGACTCCATCATATATGGCGTGGAGCATTCTTATGTTACCTTCCTTGAAGGTGTTGGTGTCAGATATTCCTATGATTACAAAGACCTCCACCTGAATGCTCAGGCAGCTGTTCAGGACCCCTCTAGGATGTATCGGGTTTCATTCCAAAAGATGTTGGCACAATGGCTGGAAAATCCCCAGGCAAGAAAAAGGAGATAATTCAAGGGTGATGAAATGCCTCTCTATGTACAGAATGCAGCTCACGAGGTGTATACGTGCTGAAGATAAATCCTCAATCGTATAAGCTCTCTTTGATAGTAGCTTTCCTTATTCTCATTTCATTCAATCCTATTCTCGAAGAGGTGAATATCTATGGACAGATCACTTTCATCTCAGGCAGAGATACTAACAGAGAGATCAATATTATGGATGTAGATGGCACGAGTATAATGAATCTCACTCTTAATTCTTTTAACGATGGGGATCCCTCGTGGGCTCCTGATGGAACAAGAATAGTTTTTGAATCAGACAGAGCTGGAAATTGGGAGATATACGTAATGGATGTACATGGACGTGGAATAGAAAGACTCACGAACAATCCTGCTGAAGACAGGTCCCCTGTATGGTCTCCTGACGGCAAAAAGATTGCTTTCGTTTCAGATAGAAACGGGAATGATGAAATCTACGTGATGAATACAGATGGGAGTAATCAGGTAAATATAACGAACAATACCTCTGATGATCGGGACCCTTCATGGTCTCCTGATGGGAAAAAGATTGCCTTTACCTCAGACAAAGATGGGAATGACGAAATTTACGTCACAGATGTGGAGGGAAACCAGATAAATGTCACCAACAATCCTGCTCGGGATTCAGAGCCTACATGGTCTCCTGATGGTAAAAAGATCGCCTTTACCTCATTAAGAGATGGGAATGACGAAATCTACATAATGGATGCAGATGGGGGAAATCAGACCAGGTTGACAACCAATGCTACGTATGACTTGAACCCAGCCTGGTCTCCCGACGGAAAGATCATCTTTGACTCATACAGGGATGGTAATAGTGAAATCTATGTGATGAATTGTGATGGGAGCAGCCAGATAAGGGTGACATTTAATACTTTTGAAGACATGAATCCTGCATGGTCTCCTGATGGGAAGAAGATCATCTTCGATTCTTTCAAGAATTGGGGATACCAAATCTACGTCATGGATGCAGATGGGGGGAACCAGACGAGGATAACCAATGATTCTACCTCATATTTTAACCCTGTGTGGGCACCTGATGGAACGAAAATAGCATTCTTTTCAAGTGATGGGTCTGGAGATTTTCGAGTCTCCATCATGAATGCAGATGGAAGTAATATACGAGTGCTGGCTAAAGATCTTGGGTTCAGCTGGCTTCCTGCGTGGTCACCCGATGAGAAAAGGATTGCTCTGGTGTCAGTCGGAGATGAAAATTATGATATCTTTGTGATCAACACTGATGGCAGCAATCTTGTGAATCTCACGAACAATCGTGCTCGGGATATGAACCCAGCCTGGTCCCCCGATGGGAAAAAGATTGCCTTTACCTCAAATAGAGATGGAGCTGATGAAATCTACACCATGGACGTGGATGGGCGAAATGTGAGAAGGTTAACGAGAAAACCTGGCAACAATAGAGAGCCTTCATGGTCTCCTGATGGGGAAAGAATTGCATTCACATCCTATGAAAGTGAGAAGGGGGACATATATGTGATCAACACTGATGGAGGTAATCTAATAAATCTCACCAATAATCCTGCCAATGACTGGAGCCCTTCATGGTCACCTGACGGGACAAAGATTGCCTTCGTTTCAGATCGGGACGGAAATGATGAAATCTACGTCATGAACGTCGATGGGAGTAACCAGGTGAACCTCACGAATAACCCGGCTGAGGACAGATCACCCTCCTGGTGCTGCCAGTCTCTCGTAACAGAAAGGCCTCCCCCTCCATTATACCTGTTCATTGGTGTCCTCATCATTACAGGTATCATCGTCACAGTTATTCTCACGTATAGAAGAAGATGAACGTTATCACTTTCATATCCAGATGGCACGGTAGTAACCCACAACTACGATAACCTGGACAGATGGAGACCTCCTGTGTCGGCTCTTTGAGCGGCAATCTTCCATTCGCTCTCAAAGGAGCAGTTTGATAGCCGCTTGATTTAGGCCCAGTCTATGAGACGACCTCTAAGGGTCAAGATACAATCGGACCGAGCCGATACACCCTCCACCCCTTTACTTAAGTGGTTTTTCATATCGTCTATGATGGTGGCGGGAACAGGATCAAGAAAAGTGATGCAACCTCTGAGAGAGTTTATATATACGGTGGGTTGAACGTCTTATACGAGGTGAACGTGACGACTCAGATGAATGCAGTCTACGTTTATGGACCTGCAGGGAAAATAGCCAAAAAAGTGACAACGGGAAAGAGAGAGACGAGACTGGTCTCTATTACTTTGGTGCTCGCTACTACGATCCTACAGTAGGTCGCTTCATCTCCAGAGACCCCTTAACGGGTGAAAAAGGATCTCCGCAAACGTTTAACAGGTACACATATTGCCTCAACAATCCTTTAAAGTTTATCGACCCCTCAGGAACCAAAGCTAAAACCGCTCAAGAAATAGTTGAGGAAATGTTCGGGAGAATGCAGAATATTAGCCAAAACGAACTTTTAGAGATTCAAAAGTTAATGGAAGCGGGAAAACAGTTAGAGGCTCTCAAAAGAATTCTTGATTTACTGGATTTTGTCGTCACGGATAGAGGTGACGGAACTCTTGACGTGGGAACGGCTAAAGGTGGGCAGTACGTCACTTTCACCATCAATAATGATCTGAAAAATGAACAAGGTATGACCCTTTTTGGAAGTTACGACACTCGGAACAATACGGTATCTATCAACTTTTCAGTGTGTACGAAAGCAGGAGATGTAGCACTGACTGTTCTTCATGAAATGTGCCATGCTACCCTGGCGGGTGAATTTGGTGATCAAGAGTACGAACACAGCATCATATACAGTGTAGAACACTCTTACATGACAATGTATAAAACGTTTCTTGGTGCTGAATTCTCTGAAAAATTTGTCACACACATTGAAGGAAGCGTACTCTTCTACGATCGTTCAATGCTCAATGAAGCACCGTTACCTGAAATCATGGAAAGATGGCTGCCAGTCTTGGGTGAAGTCGTTGCGTAGGAGAAAGTTACTCAGGAGTTGAAGATATGAATAGGAAGGAACCTGAAACTAGAGAGGTGGAAAAATGATGAAGAGAAAGGCTATTTGCGCTTATTTAATTTTACTCTTGGTATTTGATCTTTTTTTTCCATTCAAGGTGATTTTGAGCTGTGAAGTTGTAGTGCCTCAGAAGGAACTCCAGGAAAAATGTGTGATGAATCTCTGTAGAAAGGATTCTACCGTTCTGAAGGCAATTCCTATCAATGACTTGAATCCTGCCTGGTCCCCGGATGGAACAAGAATAGCTTTTCAATCAAATAGAGATGGAAATTTGGATATTTATGTCATGAATGCAGATGGGAGCAATGTCATAAGACTGACTACTGATCCCGACGCAGATATTGACCCTGCCTGGTCTCCCGATGGAAAGAAAATTGCCTTTGTCTCGGACAGAGATGAAGAATGGAACATTTACGTGATGGATGCAGATGGAAGCAATGTGCGTAACTTAACTAAAGATGCAGCTTTTGATTCGGACCCTGCCTGGTCTCCTGACGGAACGAAGATTGCTTTCAAATCGACAAGAGGTGTAAATATCGATATCTATGTCATGGACGCAGATGGGAGCAACGTACAAAGGCTGACTACTGATTTCTCTATTCACATGCATCCCACGTGGTCACCAGATGGTACGAAGATTGCCTTTGATTCATTCAAGAACGAAGATTCTGATGTTTACGTCATGAATGCAGATGGTACCAATGTTATCAATGTAACAGAAAGCCCCACTTTCGATGCGAACCCCACCTGGTCTCCCGATGGGAAAAAGATTGCTTTCATCTCAAGGAGAGACGAGAAAGGTGGGATTTACGTCATGAATGCAGATGGGAGCAATGTGCAGTTTGTTGCTGACACTGGTTATAACGAATTTAACCTTGCCTGGTCCCCGGATGGTAAAAAGATTGCTTTTGACGCAAAGGTGGAGGGAAACTATGAGATCTTTGTGATGGACGCAGATGGAAGTGACCTCGTAAACATCACGAACACTCCTGGGTTTATTGAATTCTCATGGTCTTCAGATGAATCCCCTCCTGTAGATCAGACTTTCAACATTGATGAGAACTGGAGTTCTGGCTTCTTTTCTGACACAACGAAGATAGCCTTTACCTCAGATAGAGACGGGAACTCAGACATCTACGTGATGGATGGAAAAGGGAACACGGTGAGAAGGTTTTCCAATGACTATCCTGTCTATTTCTCCCCTAGATGGTCACCCGATGGAATGAAAATAGCATTCTTCACGTACAAAGAGAGTACTTTTGAAATCTATGTCATAGATAGTGAGGGAAATGTGATAAACCTCACTAATAATCCTGCCAATGATGCCTTTCCTGCCTGGTCCCCCGATGGGAAGAAAATTGCATTCGTTTCAGACAGAGACGGTAATGCTGACATCTTTGTGATGGATAGTGATGGAAAAAATGAGATAAACTTAACAAGAACAAGTCTTAATGATCTGCATCCTGCCTGGTCACCCGATGGGAAGAAAATTGCTTTCACCTCAGAGATAGGAGATAATAAACAAATTTATGTCATGAATGCAGATGGAAGCAATGTCAAGAGATTGACAAACGATCAAGCTTCAGATTCTATGCCTGTGTGGTCTCCCGATGGGAAGAAAATTGCATTCGTTTCAGACAGAGATGGAAACGACGAAATTTATACCATGAATGCAGATGGGAGCAACCTAGTGAACCTCACCAACAATTCTGCTGATGATTCACATCCTTCATGGTCCCCCGATGGGCGAAAGATTGTATTTGATTCAAACAGAGACGGAAACTACGAAATCTACGTCATGGATAGTGATGGAGATAATCAGGTAAATGTAACGAACAATCCCTCCAGTGATACAGAGCCTGTATGGTGCTGCCCTCTCCCACTCTTGGAAGAACCCTCTCTGATAGGAAATTATACTAGTGTCATCACAGTTGTCGCCATCATTTTCGTGACTATTCTTCTTGCAGTTCTTATCAGAAGGAAAATGGTGGATAAAACCAGATTGAGGATGAAGTTGTTCATTGCTTTTTTTTAGATTCTTAGATTAGTATTCAGGATAAAAAGGAAAAAAGAATGCAAAAACTCAGCAAAAGGAATCAAGAGTTTGAGAAGTTGAAATATCAATCCTGTACATTTCCACGCCAGGGGAGTAGGACTTCACTGTCGTACACTCTAAAACCTTCACAGGTATACCCATTTTATCTCCCAACATTTCAATCTTTCCAATTTCTTCCTCAAAATCTGAAACTATTCTGTAATAATGGATAATGTCTCCGTACTTCAAAGCTTCTGGCAAGAATTCAAAAGCTTTTTGAGGTAAATTCATAATGATCCGGTGTGAATGGCCAATTTTCGGAATTTCTTCTCGTGCATCCCCCAAAATAGGGACGACATTCCTGATCTTGTTCAAAGCTATGTTCTCCTTCAAAAGTTCTATCGCTCTTGGATTGATGTCTACAGCATATATTTTCTCAGCCTCAGACAGTCTCGAGATGAGAAGAGAAAAAGGACCCACCCCACAAAACATGTCTGCGACAACCTCTCCAGGTTCAACCTTTTTAGCAATCCTCAACCTCTCCGTAGCCAATCGAGGGTTGAAATACACCGTATTGACATCGACCTTGAGTTTGAGACCGTACTCCCTGTGGATAGTCTCACTTTTTTGTTCTCCCATAACGTACTCAAATTCTCTGGTTCTGAACTCCCCCTGAACGTGAGAACTCTTCTCCAGGACAGTATGAATAGGTTTTCGGGTCAACAAAGCTTTGGCAATCTCCTCTCTCTTGTCGTGCAATTCTTCAGGTATATCAACAATGGCAATGTCCCCAATAACGTCAAAGCTGCTCAACCCATACTTCGTGAGGGGCTCACCGCGAACTACCTTCTCCTGGAAATCACGTTCCACCACCTCATACCCGGGAATACTACCTTTTATGGGGAAGTAGAGAAAGGTTTCATCCCTCAAAACTCTGTAGTGTGGCAGGAGTAACCCCTTCTGGAGGAGGAGTTGTCTCACCTTTTCGCCCTCTCGTTTGGGCACCTTCAATGCACGCATTGCTCATTCTTGGTGTACTATGTTTTAAACGTTGGTGAGCTGATACCCTCAGAAGGTTCTTAAGTCTCAAAGACATTCACACGATATGAGATCGAGAAGAACATGGGTTGACCGTAATTCTGAGAAAAGGGAAATGAGATATCTTGGTAAAATCTGGAGGAGGATAGGATGTTTGCTGATGTCTTGGAACCAACACCTACAAAAAGAACCGAGAACCTGATGAACAGCCTCGCTAGTGGATCCAAAAACTCAAACATAAGAAAGATGTCCGTGCAAGAAAATGAGGTCAGAAGATACATCTTGGCTGAATATGCACGAGAAGGCACACCACCTACCATTGAAGCTATACAAGAAAAATTCCTCAATGGGAATAGTATTCTTCGAAGGCTTGATGAACTAGATTTCATATATTTGAATAGAGAAAAAACCAGTATAGAGTGCTCCTACCCTTTTTCTTCCAAGAAAACGATCCATCAACTGGAAATAGATGGAGTTAGATTGTATTCCATGTGTGCTATAGATGCTTTGGGAGTGCCATTCATGCTCGATAGAGATGTTACAATTCATTCGAGATGTGGCTATACAGAAGAACCTCTGATCATAAGAATAGAAAACAGGAAGATAGTGTCAAGAACTCACAGCGACATATGGGTATGGTTTAGTTCAGACCAGCGCGGTAAATCAGCTGATTCTTGCTGTAAAGTAACTCTGTTCTTTACGTCAGAGTATAATCTTGATAGATGGTTAGAAATCCATCCTAGAGAAGAAGGAGAGAAACTCACTCTTCCAGAAGCATTTTTCATTGGAAAGTGCCTCTTTGAGAGTCGAATCAGATGAATAATGAAGAACGTGGTCAACTACTCCTGTTGCATTTCTGCTTGTGGGGCCGTTGGCTGACAGAGTGTTTGAGCCTGCCTTGGCCGCAGATGGAATGCTGGCAAAAAGTGTGGGAGCAATCAACCAGAGAATACTGAAAACTGGTGAGTGGAAACCTTTAAATGGGTTGGTTCACTATAGAAGTTGATGACAGATGAGGATGAGGATGAAAAATCTTTGACTGGGGAGATTTTTACAGGCCTTGAGATAGAAATTCCCAGAGATATACTAGAATTGCTGATTCCCGGTGAAAAGGTGCTTCATTCGGTGAGGCAGGCGAGAATAGAGCAAGCCATAACGCCTGATTCCATTTTTGTGACAACACACCGAGTTATCGTGAGGAGACCTACGACTTTAGGGTTACGGAGGTTGGTGACTGATTACAAATACACGGATATGGCGAACACGGAGATCAAGAAAGGATTAATTAACTCAGATATTTTCATAAAGATGCGGTTTCTTTCAGAGAATTGTTGTTTAGTTGGGATTCCGAACAGGAGTGCTGCAAGAATGTTCAGGACTATCCAGGAAAGGATTGTGAGGACGACTGCAGGCCCAGGCCCACTGGAGAAGTCTGCAGAAGACCCGCTCCAGATATTGAAAGTGAGGTATGCCAGGGGCGAGATCACACGAGAGGAGTACCTTTTCATGAAGAAGGAATTGGAAGGATAGAGTGCTCTCAAAGCACGGAATAAAATTCTTACAGACCCAAAATGTCACTATTCAGGTTCCAGTTCTATCACCAGTCTCTAACCAACCCTTATATAACCTTCTCACTAATCCTCCCCCATGCTGATCATCAGAAAGACTCCTCGCAAGAAACCAGAACTCGAAATCTACCACCTCAACGGAACCAGGAAAATCTATTATCTGACCCTGCGAGAAGAGCACACCAAATTACGACCTCACAAATTCCGTTCTGATGACCAGTTATTCCAACCCAAAAAAGCAGTCCAGCTCCTCAAGTCAGAACAGGTCTATCTCTCCCAAGACGATGAAACTCTCACCATAAAAGAAGAACTGGAAGAACTCTTCACGTACCTCCAGACTCCCTGTCAATGGATCGATGTGTGCCGCCACTGCTTCTTAGAAGGAAAGATCACCAAAGACCCCCAGTACGTCTACCATGGCGAAAAGATCTGCAGGAACTGTGCCCTGACTGAGGTAAAAAAAGAATTAAAGTTTAGAAGAGTCTCCGTACCCGTGGAACCCATTCTGGATCGCCTCAAAGACGTAGACAAGGTCATCAAATCCTTCGATCCCAGACACGTCAAAACGCAGGACACCCTCTACGACGTCATAAAAGGAAGTATACCTCCAACCCCCCTGCGTATTGATGAGCTCGACATACCTTCCCCGTTGAAGACTACTCTCAAAAAAGAGATCACCACCTTACTACCTATCCAGCAAAAGGCAATAGAAGCAGGACTCCTCTCCAAAAGGAACCTCCTCATCGTATCTGCCACCGCCTCTGGAAAAACCTTAATCGCAGAGCTTGCTGGACTAAAGAGTGTCTACCAGGGAAAGAAATTTTTGTTTTTAGTACCTCTCGTAGCTTTGGCAAACCAAAAATACGAGGACTTCAAGAGAAAATACGCCCCCTTCAAAGTCTCCATCCGCGTCGGGCTGAGCCGCATCAAAACGAGAGAGGATTTGTACATCATCGACACAGATATTCAAGCTGATATCATTATTGGCACCTACGAAGGCCTGGATTTCCTCCTTCGCTCCAATGCTGACCTCGCCGATGTGGGCTGCATCGCTATTGACGAGGTTCACATGCTCTCAGACCCTGAGAGAGGTCCCCGTCTCGACGGCATGATCTCACGGTTGCGCGCCTTATACCCGCATGCGCAATTTCTAGGATTATCAGCCACTGTCGGAAATCCTCAAGAAATCGGAAAAGAGTTAGGTGCTCAAACCATCGTGTACGAAGAGAGGCCTGTCCCCCTCGAACGGCACATCGTACTATCACCTGATAAAAAAGAGACCATAATGGAGTTAACCAAGAAAGAATGGAAAGAAATCTCCTCTTACGGGTACCATGGACAGAGTATTGTCTTTACCAACTCCAGGAGGAACTGTGAGAATCTGGCAGCACATTTGCGCACCCAGGGAATTCGAGCAGAGGCTTACCATGCTGGGTTGCCTTACATGAAGCGAAAAAAAGTGGAACAAGAATTCTGGAACCAACACATCCAGGCAGTCTGCTGTACAGCTGCTCTCTCTGCTGGTGTGGACTTCCCCTCCTCCTGCGTGATCTTTGACAGCTACAAAATGGGGATTGAACCCTTGTCGAAGAGAGAATTCCACCAGATGATGGGGAGGGCAGGAAGGCCCTTGTACCACACGCTGGGAAAGGCGTACCTGCTAGTAGAACCCTTTTCAGAAGAGGATACTCTATTACTCCAGTTATTGGAAGGTACCATAGAGGACGTGGACGTCCAGTACACCCAGGAGCAGGAGCTGGAGAACGCTTTGGCCGTCAAAGTCTGCAATCTATCTTTGGATGCAGTCAACACCTACGCATTGTGGCACTTAACGCCCCGTCTCTTCGATGTGCTGGAACAGTATTCCATGATCTTAGGGCAAGAGATTACCGATTACGGCAGAGCAGTCTCTGTCTCTTTTTTGAATGTGAAGGAGGCCGAATTCATCAGAAAACGATTGGAAAAAGATATTCTTGAGACTGTCATCCAGTTAGAACCCTTTGAGAACGTGTACTTAACACAAAGGCTCAAATCACAGTTAGATATAGAGGCGGACACCTTCTTTTCGGGTGCATGCCTGGAAGCTTTGACGAAGAGCGAGGTAGGGATTTCGATACTCAAGGAGTTTTTTGTGTGTGAATGCAAGGAGAGTCCCTACTGTGATCACCCCAAGTGGAACATATCACGGAAGATCTGTGGATCACGGATGAAAGGGTTGTCCCCCCCAAGTATAAGCAGAGAGTTCAGACAGAACTACGGGTTGTTATTGTATCCAGGGGACATTTTTTCATACCTGGACGCTGTGGTGCACAAGATTGAAGCTGTGGAGAGGATTGCTCACGTGTTTAAAAAAGAGGATACTGTAAGAAAAGCTGAGATCCTCAAGAAAAGGATAGAAGGTTAATGAGGTTAATGAGGTAGACTGGGTAGATTGAATTCACATAAGGCTGTAATTGCTGACATTCTGTGTGCGTACCTGGATCCCAGAATCAATTATTGATCTTTTTTTGAACTTCTCTATTCTTTTACACGATGTGAAATCATGTATTGCAAAAGGTTCTTTAACTGGTAAAGGTCTCTCGTATCGATAGTCTCACCAGGAGAATGAGGATACAACGTGGGACAGCCCAGGAGAAGAGGCTTTGAAGCAGCATTCGTGAAGAACCCCAATCCATCGGTGATCCCTCGCTCCAGGAGTGCAGGCTGCAGGGGGATACCACATTTCTCTGCTGTCTTTTTGCATTCCAGTATTAACCCGTGGTCATAATGTAATGAACTGTCTTTGTACACCACAGCAGGGCCTGACCCTAACTGCAAATTCTTATCAGAACGGGATGTGGGTATAATCTCCAGAATGTAGGCTTCATCAACTGCGTGCTGTGAAGCGAGGGCCCGGGCCCCTCTTACCCCAATTTCCTCCTGGACGGTAGAGGCCAGGAGTATATCACGCCCGTTTTCATGTTCTGAGAGGAATTCTGCTAGTGCCAGTAACACCACCAGTCCCAGACGGTCGTCCATGGCCTTCCCCTTTACGTGGGTGCCCATCTTTTTCAGGGACGATTTCCAGATGACAGGACAGCCCACAGCAATGTGGAGGGCCTCTATGTCTGCTCTTGAATTCGCTCCAACGTCTACCAGGATGTCCTCCAGTTTTGGCACTTTGTCTCGCGCTTCAGCAGCGACCACGTGCCCCGTGTCTATGGTAATGACACCATCCACCCTCTCGTAGGCGTCGGTGAGAATGGTCACGTCATGAAAGGGGAGTATACGCGTGTCGACGCTGCGGGTCTTGTAGTTGGGTGCTATCTTCAGAAATCCGTCTTCTGTACTACCTTTGACCATGAACCCGATCTCACAGGCGTGGGCTGCCACTACTGTTTTTATGCCAGTGCCAGGGAAGTGGGCGAGTAAATTCCCTACACGGTCATAGGTGACAGACGTGTATTTTCGGAACTGCTCCTCCATGGCGTGCTGGACGAGGGTTTCACGTCCTACTGGTCCGGGAATGTCAGTGAGGGTCTCGAGCTCTTTGACCATGTCATCTTCATCCATGCGGGTACAGACTGCTTTTGCCAGATATACTTTTGGGTTCACGTGAGGAGAGGTTGGGTCTGGGGGCTTTTGAATTCCGAAAACTATAAAAAGGTGGAAAAGACAGGAAGTGCTGGCGGGGGTCGCCGAGCCTGGTCAAAGGCGATGGACTCAAGATCCATTCTCGCAGGAGTTCGAGGGTTCGAATCCCTTCCCCCGCACTCTGACCTGGTTTCATTCTTTACCTTTTTTTATCAGTTGCCTTGCATTCTTGAACCTTATTCTGCAAAGCTTCTCTCTTTGCTTTTCGGAGGTGGAAATAACAGGAGAAGAGGGAATTTCACAGAAAGATCACATGAGAATTATTGATGACCTCTACGAGGAAACAATACGGCTTCGAAGGGATTTGAATGATGAATGAAGGGGGAAATATGTCTATTATTGACTATATAAGAGAGAATTACCCCTATGTATTGGTAGAAGACTGCTCTGAGAGAGGATGCAAGTTGAGGGTTGATCTTGGCAATCACGTCATAATAAAAGGTGAAGAAATGTGTAAGAATCAAAAAATCTGTGATCATATTGTTTTTGGGGGTTGTCAAGTCTTATGGTGCTCCTCACATTGCAGCGCAGAATAGAGGAAGTTGCTCCTATGATTGATTCAATTAAGAGAAAAACTGACAATTTAAGAGGT
>JADDYB010000097.1_pt1 | contig 26204 bp, 25 predicted proteins | sample 8641941 | NCBI WGS metagenome assembly JADDYB01 (sample SAMN16275377, study PRJNA637457) | freshwater sediment metagenome | isolation source: Lake Kineret sediment | place: Israel: Lake Kineret | collected 2013
ACGCCCCTTTGCCGGCAATAAACTGGATGTCGTCCACCAAAAGGGCGTCGAGTCTTCGGTATTTGTCTCTGAAGACCTGCGTTGTTTTGTTCCTTATCCCCTCGACAATGTCGTTGGTAAACTCCTCTCCCGTACAGAAAAAGACTTTCGCGGAACTATTCTTTTTTAAGATGGAATGACCAACCGCGTTCATCAAATGGGTTTTGCCGACACCTACCCCTCCCCAGATAAAAAGTGGGTTATAGGCACTTCCCGGATTCTTGGAGACCGCCTCCGCTGCCGCCCAGGCCATTTGGTTGGAGGAAGATACCGCAAAGTTCTCAAAGGTGAGGAGGGGGCGCACCCTGGCTTTTTTCAGGGCAGAAATAATATCTTCGTCTTTTTCTTCTTCAAAAAGAGGGACCGAGAGATCTTTGAGGGATTCCGTTTTTGAAGAATCTTGTTTGACAACAAAGACCAAATCACAGGCGACTCCTAAGGCCGAAGTCATGGCGTCCTGGATTAGACCGAAATATCTTCCCTCGATGGTGCTTTTGACGAAGGAGGAGCCGCAGCCGATTGAGGCCGAATATCTTTTGTTTTGCTTGGTGAGCTCAACCAGGTGGGTTTGGGAAAACCAGGTTGAGAAAATTGCCGGAGAAACAGAAACCTTAACGGATTCTAAAACTTCACGCCAAAGATTTTTATTATCGTCCATGGGCTTTATCTATTTACAAAGTTATCCACAATCCGTCAATCCCCAAAAAAGGCGAAACTTTGTTTCTGGAAAAGGCAATCCAAAAAAGCTATAATCTTTCCATGTCGACAAAGAGAACAATGCATCCGAGCAAAAGAAGACGCGCCAAAACTTATGGTTTTAGGGTCCGAATGGGAACGCCAAAAGGGAGGAAGGTCATAAGAAGAAGAATCCTCAAAGGAAGAAAAAGAAGGACTGCTTAAGAGAAATGATTGCCAGCCTTTACCGTCTCCGCGGAGACAAAAGCTTTAAGGATGTTTTAGACACAGGAAGATTGGTTCAATCCGAATCCTTTGGTTTGGTTTTTGTCAAAAGGGATGACGAAGAGGTGCCGAAATTCGGTTTTATCGTTTCGACCAAGGTTTCGAAAGAGGCGGTCCAAAGAAACAGAATTAAAAGGGCCTTAAGTGAAGCGGTGAGATTTTTGACAGCTGATATCAAGTCCGGGTACGACGTTGTTTTTTTGGCAAAACAAAAAGCCACCAAAAAGACAACCGACGAGTTGATGAACGAAGTCAGGGAAACGCTAAAGGTTACCGGTCTTTTTAGATGAAAAAAACATTAATCAAAAGTGTAGGTTTTTATAAAAGGTTTTTGTCAAGAACTTTAAAGTTCTTGCTTGGAGGCGGTTGCCGCTTTTCCCCAACCTGTAGCGACTACGCTTCAGAAGCGGTTGAGAGATTCGGAGTAGCCAAAGGAACGCTTTTGGCTACTAAAAGAATTCTAAGATGCCACCCGTTTAACCCGGGAGGGGTAGACCCCGTACCACAAAGATGAACATTTTTAATACCATTCTTATCCAACCCCTAAGCAACGGACTGATCCTTTTTTATAAGCTTTTGGGAGGAAATTTGGGTCTGGCAATAATCTGCTTCAGTCTTGTTTTGCGTTTTGTCTTAAACCCTTTAACCAAGCCTTATATGGAATCAATGAAAAAGATGAAACTCGTCCAGCCCCAACTGGATAAGCTTAAAAAGAAATATGCCGGGGACAATAAAAAGCTGATGGAAGCCCAGGCGGAATTCTACCGACAACAGAAGATAAACCCCGGAGCGGGCTGCCTCCCTTATCTTCTCCAGATTGTTGTTCTTATCGCCTTATTTAATGTTTTTACAAAAGTTCTGGCGGGGGACGGGGTCGGCAAGCTTAACGAACTTCTTTATACGCCGCTCAAGTTTTCTTCGGGAGAATCCTTGAATACCGGATTCCTCTATTTGAACCTGAGTAAGCCCGACGTTTTCAGGATTGCCGGCTTCCCAGTTCCCATTCCCGGGCCGATTCTTCTTTTGGCCGCCCTTTTGCAGCTTGTTTCGGCCAAAATAATGGCCCCGGTTGTTAAAACTGAAGAGAAGGTCGCCAAAAAGACCAAAGGGGCGGCAGACGATTTTCAGGTTGCCATGCAGTCATCCATGACTTACACGTTTCCCTTGTTTACCTTAATTTTCGGCATGAGCTTTCCCTCGGGGCTGGCCCTTTACTGGCTGTTGTTTTCTTTATTTCAAGCCTGGCAACAATATAAGACTACCGGTTGGGGAGGACTGACCCCTTGGGTTTCGAAGATTGGTTTGTTAAAATCGCAAGGAAACAAAAATGGCTAAGAAAAAAGAAAGCGTCGTGGAAAAAATTGAAAAGATGGCCAACAAGTTGTTGGCGCTCATGGGTACAAAAGCCAAAGCAACCGCAAGTGAGGATGTGGAAAATGAAGCGATTTTGGTAAATATCGAAACCGAAGAGGAAAGGGGACTTTTAATAGGTCATCACGGCGAAACGATTAATTCCCTTCAGACTGTTCTCGGGATGATTGTCAGACAGGAAGAGGGAGACTGGAGAAGAATTATTGTCAATGTTGGGGACTGGAGAGAAAGACAGGAAGAGCAGCTGGTTAAATTGGCCAGTGAAGTTGCTGAAAGGGCAAAGCAGACTGGAGAGCCCCAACCCCTTTATAACCTCACCCCGGCCCAGAGAAGGGTTGTTCATATCGAGCTTGCCAAGGACTCTGAGGTAACAACGGAATCAACCGGCGAAGGGCTCGAGCGTTATCTTGTCGTCAAGCCAAAAAAGTAAGTGGCCAAACTTTTAAAAGCGGTCTTCAAAAGACTTTTCCAGGTCTTCATCTTTCTATTGCCAGTGCAGTTAGGGTACCATTTTTGGCCAAACTGGTCTTTTGTTTTTGGGATAAGGGTCGATTATCTTTCGCCGACACTCTATTTAACCGATATCTTGTTTTTGGCACTCTTTGTTTTGTTTTTGGCAACCCAGAAAATAAACAAAAGAGCACTTCTGTTGGGGTTTCTGGTAATTGGGTTTTTTGGCTTGATTAACTCAATCTTTGCATCAAGTTATCAGCCGGCCCTGTTTAAATGGGCAAAACTGTTGGAGTTTTTCTTTCTGGGGACAATGGTGGCGACAAGCAAAGAACTAAAAGCCCAAGATTGGATAATAAAACCCCTTTTTTTGTCTTTAACAGTCGTTTCTCTTATCGGCATCTTTCAGGTGGTCAGAGGAGGGAGCTTGGGGGGTCTGTTCTATTTTTTGGGAGAAAGGGCTTTTGGCCTCTCAACTCCGGGGATTGCGCTGGCCTCCTGGGGGGGCCGGGAAGTATTAAGGGCGTATTCGGTTTTTTCCCACCCGAACTCTTTGGCCGGTTTTCTGGCAGCCGGCATTATTCTTTTGCTGCCATTTTTACCCAAAAGAAAAGGAACTTATGTCTCAGTCTTTCTGGCAGCAATAATTTTGGCGTTGGCTCTGACTTTCTCTTTGGCAACCGCGCTCTCGCTTGTTGTGGTCTTGGGTATTTTATTCCTTTTAAGAAAAACCCCCGGCACTTTCTCCTGTTTGGCAAAAACTTCGTTGTTTATCGTTGCCGTAGTCAGCATTGTTTTTCCCTTAATTGCCCAGCGGGCGCTCAATATTTCTAAACCAGCCGAAGAGAGTTACTCGAAACGCCTCGAGCTGGCAGTTGTTGCCGGAAAAATGTTTTCGGAAAAACCCCTGACCGGCACTGGTCTTAATAATTTTACAATCGAGCTTCCCCAAAAAAGCGTGGGCCGCCCGGCATATTGGTGGTTGCAGCCGGTGCATAATATCTTTTTGCTTTCTCTTTCCGAAACAGGCATTGCCGGCTTCTTGTTATTGGTTTTTCTTTTTTATTTGGCATTGGAGCGAGGGGTTAAGGATAGGAAGTATCTGACCGCCGTTTTGTTGTTGGTATTAGCCACGGGATTTTTTGATCACTATTGGTTGACACTTCAGCAGAACCAGCTTTTGCTGGCTGTAATCTTCGGACTTTCCTTCAAAAACGGCTAGTTAAAACATTTTCCATCTGATAAACTTGCTTGCAAATGGAAAACTCCTTCTTGGTTTATTGTGACGGTGGGGCCCGAGGCAATCCCGGCCCTGCGGCAGCAGCTTTTGTTGTCGAGCGGCACGGGAAAGTAATTTATAAACAGTCAAAATACTTAGGAAAAGCAACGAACAACGAGGCGGAATATGCCGGAGCAATATTGGGGCTGAGCTGGGTTATTAAAAATACTCCCGAGGGTGAGCCGGAGATAACTTTTATTTTGGATTCCGAGCTGGTGGTCAATCAACTCTCCGGAAAATTCAAAGTCAAAAAAGAAAATTTAAGAAATCGATACTATACCGCCAAAACTCTTGAAAAAAAAATTCCCTTACGAATTATTTATAAAAGCGTTTCCAGAGACAGAAACAAAATTGCAGATTTTCTTGTCAACAAAGAACTGGATGAAAACTCCTAAAAATTTCACGTATTTGACGAAATTAAATTTTTGTTGCACTTGAAAAGAGAAAATCAAAAATATTTTCTGTTTTAGGGATTGAAGGCAAAATATTTTTCTCGCGGAAATCAAGCCCAACTCTTATATGGCCAGACAATTGTCTCAGAATATCAGCACCAAGCCCCGCGTTCTCATCGTTTCGGGATACCACCCCTTGGCCCTCGCGGTTTTGGAAATCCTTCTCCAAAAACAATGTGAAGTAGCCGTCTCCACAAAAGAAACCGATGAGTGGCAAAAAAACACAAAACACATTGAGAGCAATTTGTTGGAGATTGCCGGCAACGACCCCAAGACTTCTCAAACTGCTGACTACTTAATCGTTTTTACTTTGGGGAGCGAAACTATTACTCAGGATTTATTAAGAAGTGCGGAAACGGCCTCCAAGATTTTAGTTGTTTCCAATTCCCAAAAAAGTATCGGTATCGAAAATTCGCCAATTAACATCATTTACGTCAAGGACCTCTACGGTCCCCGAATGCAGCCTCGGGAATCGGGCTTATCTTTAATCTTGGCCCAGGCAATTGGCGGGGGAATGGCAAGGGTTCCGGAGGGCGGCTCTTTTTTTCCGACCTTCATGCCCGACGCCGCCCGAGAAATTGTGGGGATGCTGCTTTCTTTTGGCCCTCCCTCGGGAGAGGTGGTACTCTCGGGAGAGGAGCTCGCCTCTTCCAGACTGGCGGAGATCTTGGTTTCATTCGGGATAAAGGTTTTACCCTCGGGAGAGAAAAAAGAACAGGGCCTTCCCACACAGCGCATCTTAAGAACCAAAACGCCGTTCAGGCAAGGGCTAAAGGAAACATTCGAATGGGGGAAAAGTCATCAGGTTTTTGTTGTCAAAACAAAAAAAGAGAGACTGCCGGGAAACACCGGCGGGGTACGAAGATTTCTTGTTCTTTTGGGAAGCTTCTTGTTGCTTCTACCTTTTATTCTTCTTCTGGTTTCTGGAGGAGCCTTAGTTCTCGGCAAAAACCTGCTGCTAAAAGCCGAGATGGGGGCTTCAAAAAATGCGGCTTATCTTGCCCAAGGGACTTCGCAGGGGGCTTCTTGGGGTCTGGGGATATATTCTTCCGTCCCAATTGCCGGAAAGTTGTTTAATGTTTTCTCTTCGGCAGCCAACTTAATCGAAAGGTCATCCGAGATAGTGATTAGGGGGGCAACGGTCGCCGAAGACGTGGGAGCTTTAGGGGAGAGGATTTTGGGAGAGGAGGTCTATGACCCCGAGGCCTATTCCCAAGAGATATATCTGACCCTGGACAGTCTCTATCAGGAGTTGGGATTTTTGGACGGGGAGATTAAGGAGCAAGGAAGACTTCTTAAAACCGTAACCGGTTGGTTTTTAGAAGAGGGAGATTTGGGGAATTTGAGAACAAAAGTTCTCCAGGCTAAAGGTATCTTTGCGGAAGCCCCCGCGCTCTTGGGCAAGGATAAACCCGCCGTCTACTTACTGGTTTTCCAGAACAATATGGAGTTAAGGCCTTCGGGAGGTTTTATCGGCTCTTTGGCAATCGTGACTTTTGACGGCGGGAGGCTTTCGGATGTTAATGTCCAGGACGTTTACTCTTTGGATGGGCAACTTAAAGGACACGTTGAGCCCCCGGAGCCCATCAAGAGTCATTTGGGAGAAGCCAATTGGTATCTGAGAGACTCCAACTGGGACCCAGACTTTCCGACCTCGGCCTCTCGGGCGGAGTGGTTTTTGGGAAAAGAAATCGGGCAGTCAGTCGACGGAGTTATCTCTCTGGACCTTGAAGCGGCCAAGTCCATTTTAAGGGTGACGGGCCCGATTACCCTTAAGGACTATGAAGTTGTGCTGACCCCCGAGAATCTTTACGAAAAGACCCAGAGCGAGGTTGAAGAGTCTTTTTTCCCCGGCTCAATTAAAAAAGCCAGTTTTCTGACAGCCCTTGCCAGACAACTTTTGGACGAGACTCTTTCCTTGCCAAGAGAAAAAGATATTTCTTTGGGAAAATCTTTGGTGGACAATCTCGAGGAAAGACACATCCAGATATTTCTTCACCGCAAAGAGGCGCAAAGGGCGATCTCGGGATTGGGGTACGACGGAAGCTTTCAGACCCCGTCCTGTTTGGGGAATTGTTACCCCGATTTTGTCGGGCTGGTTGAGGCAAATGTCGGGGTGAATAAAGCCAACTATTTTATTAAAAGGACATTGGCAATGGAGGTCAATGCGGAAGGGGAGACCTTTAACCGGAAGTTGGTTGTTACTTACCAGAATTCTGCAAACTCCGCTCTCGGTCTTTCGGGAAGATACAAGGCGTATGTGCGGGTAGTTATCCCGCCGGGCTCGGAAGTGGGGGGGCCGTTGGTCGGGCAGGGTCAAGATGTCAGCTCTCTTTCTCCGGATATTGAGGATACCGGAGGCAAGAGGGAGGTGGGGGGGCTGCTGGAGGTAATGCCCGGACAAACAAAATCCTTAACTTTTTCCTGGTCTGGCAAAAACTCTTTGACCTTTGACCAAAAAGGAGAATACCGCCTTTATTGGCGGAAGCAGGCGGGAACAGACAAGGACCCGGCGACTTTGACGCTGGTGTTACCCAAGAATACTAGCTCGACCCCTTCTTCGGGAGCCTTCTTGACCAAGGACGGGGCATTTGTCTATAATACAACTCTGGCGAGAGATTTATTCTCTCGCATTTCTTGGTAAGGGCATATGGAAAAATACACAATTCAAGCCAAAAAAAGAGAAATTGTCGGCAGAAAGGTTAAAACCCTAAGAGCCCAAGGTCTTCTGCCCGCAAACATTTACGGGAAGAAAGTTAAATCCATGGCCGTTTCCGTTGGCCTTAAGGAGTTTGAAGACGTTTTCAAAAAGGCCGGAGAAACATCTCTGGTTAACCTTATTCTCAAAAACGGAAAAAGCGAGGAAAGGGCGGTTCTTATCTCCAACGTTCAAAAAGACCCGGTTTCCGAGACCCCCATTCACATTGACTTTAGACAGGTTGACCTTAAAGAGAAAGTCACCGCCGAGGTCCCCGTCGAGCTTAAGGGAGATTCCCCGGCCGAAAAGACTTCTGTCGGAACCGTTGTCCAGTACGTAGATGAAATTGAAGTGGAAGCCCTCCCGGCAGATTTGCCGGAGAAGTTTATGGTTGATATCAGCACACTTGCCGAGGTCGACCAGGCAATTTACGTCAAAGACCTGGAAATAGAAAAGGCCAAGATTGAACTCAAGGTTGACCCGGAAACAATCGTGGTTAAGGTGGAGCCTCCACAAAAAGAAGAGGAAATTGCTCCTCCTCCTGCCGCTGAAGAAGTCCCGGCGGAGGGCGAGGTCCCGGCGGAAGGCGCAGCCGAAGCTCCGGCAGAGGAAGGCGCGGCCCCCGAAGAGAAGAAAGCCGAAGAGGCCCCAACCAAAGAATAATTACTTTTCCAAAAGAGCCCTGAGGGGACTAATTTTTTCCGAATTTGGATTTATCTCCACGGCCTTGTTGAAGGTGACAGCTGCCGCTTCTTTGTTTCCCAAGGAGATAAGTAAATACGATAACTCAACCCAGCCGTCGAAGTAGGTGGGGCTTTTCTCCAAAAGGCTTTCCCAATAGGCGACCTCCAGGAGAGGACTTTCGGCTTGGGCCTCATCTTGTGCCCCCAGAACTTGGGTGTAGGCAAAAGATTGCAGGTTAATTCCGGAGAGGAAAAGGACTATTGCCGCAGCGCAGCAGGAGCAAAAGAATACGAAGTTACTTCTTAAGTTGGCTTTTTTCTTTGCTTTTTTCGGGCCGGCAGTTTTTGGCATTGGACAAAACTTTACTTTATTTGTTAGACTTAATTATTATGGACGAAACTGCTCAACCTGTTCAAGGGGGTATCCCTCCAGCCCCACCCTCACCCGAGCCGACTCCGGCTGCGCCGTCAACCGCTCAGCCGCCAGTCCCGGTTGTGGAAACTCCTCCGGCCGCTGCCGTACCGCCGGAGGCCCCCAAAAAGACAAACATGATTTTAATTGTGGGGCTGGTGCTTTTGCTTTTGGCAATTATTACCGCAGGAGGATATTACTTCCTGATAAGGACAGGCAGAGGAGGGAGCGTCGAGTTGTCTTCTCCGACAATAACCGCCCCGCCGCCAACAGAGATACCGACAGCGCCGCCGCCAACGGTAACCGAGACACCGACGGCTTCAGCAACGGGCTCAATTGTCCCGACCGCTACTCTTTCGGGGACCCCAACGCTCTCGCCAACGATAACTCCTTAACCCTTCGGCCAGGCGGCCGAAATTAAAGTCGGGGAGTCAAACCGCCCCTTCCCTTCTTGCCAGAGTGCTTCGGTTACAAATGGCATAAAAGGATGGGTCAGTTTAAGAGATTCCTGTAAAACAAATTCAAGCGTTTTTTGAGCCTCGGTTCTTCTTGTTTTGGTCTTTTCGAGATAGGTATCCGCAAATTGATGCCAGATAAAATCGTAAAGCGCCTCCGCTGCCTCGTTAAGTCTGAATTTATCAAGAAGGGTGGAGACCTTCCTGGTTGTTTTCTTAAGCTCTTTGACGACCTCCTCGTCATCTTGATTTCTTTTTACCCTTTTTCCTTTAGGGGAGGAAAAAACAAACCTGGCGATATTCCAAAGCTTATTGGCAAAGTTCCTTTGGCCTCGGATATTGTCTTCGGAGAGGGCAATGTCGTTTTCAACAAGAGTTCCCCAGACAAGGCTCATTCTGACCGCATCCGCTCCATATTTTTCGGCCATTGCCAAAGGATCAATCACATTGCCTTTGGATTTTGAAATCTTTTGTCCTTCTTTATCCCTTACCAGGCCGTGCAGAAGTACCTTTTTAAAAGGGACCTGGCCGGTTGAATAAAGGCCGAGCATGATCATTCTTAAAACCCAGAAAGGAAGAATGTCATAGCCTGTTTCCATGACCGAGGTCGGATAGAAATACTCAAAATCTGCCTCCTTGGATGCCTGTAGGGTGGCGTAAGGCCATTGACCCGAGGAGAACCAGGTGTCGAAAGTGTCGGTGTCCTGGGTTAGTTGCTTGTGGCCGCAGGCAGAGCAAGATTCGGGGGGACTCCCGGCGGTAACCGTCCAGCCCAGACAGGCTTGACAGCGCCAGGCGGGGATTCTTATTCCCCAGACAATCTGTCGGGAAATATTCCAATCCCTAAGGTTTTTCAACCAATGTTTGGCAATTTTCTCGAACCTCCCGGCCCAAAATTTGACCGAGCCCGAACAGATTGCTTTTAAGGCTGAATCGGCCAAGGGTTTAATTTTAACGAACCATTGTTTGGAAAGCATGGGCTCGATAAGCCCTTTGTCCCGATAGCAGACGCCGACAACATGCTTTAGGGTTTCGACTTTCTTAATCTTTCCGGCCGATTCCAGATCGGCCACAACCTCTTTGCGGGCCTGGTCCGAACTCATACCGGTATACTTTTGCGGGGTGTTGGTTATCTTCCCCGCAGCGTCGATGACGGAAATGGTAGAAAGCCCGTGTTTCTGGCCAATTTCGAAGTCCAAAGCGTCGTGGCCGGGGGTAATTTTTAAAGCCCCGGTTCCGAAATCTTTATCCACCAAAGAATCGGCAATTATCGGAATTTCTCTCCCCACCAAAGGCAATTTGGCGGTTTTGCCCACCAGATTTTTGTATTTGGCATCCTTGGGGTTGACGGCAACGGCAACGTCGGCAAAGATTGTTTCCGGCCTGGTGGTGGCAATTGTTAGGCTCCCATAGTCCAAATAGTAAAGGTTGTCTTCTCTTTCAACCGAATCAACTTCGAGCTGGGAAAAAGCCGTTCCGCAGCGCGGACAGTAGTTGACGATTCTTTCGCCGCGATAGACAAGTCCGTCGTCGTAAAGTTTTTTGAAGGTTTGATAGACGATGTCTATGATTTGGGGATCCAGGGTAAAAAGATTCCGACTCCAGTCGCACGAGGCACCCAAGGCCCGAAGCTGATTTTCCATATTGGCCTTGTTGGCAATCGAAAAATCCCAAATCATCTTATAAAGAGTTTCCCTTTCAAAATCGAAACGGCTTTTGCCTTCGACGCGAAGCTTCTTTTCGAACACAAATTGGGTTTCGATTCCCGCATGGTCAGCCCCGGGCAGCCAGAGGGTGGGGGAGCCTTTCATTCTCTGGTAGCGGACAAGCACGTCCTCAATCGTTACAAAACGGGCATGCCCGATATGGAGGTTATCGTTTGCATTCGGCGGGGGCATGATGATGGTAAAGGGAGCTTTCTTTTTATCCGGGACCGGAGTGAAGGCTCCGGATTTTTCCCAAAGGGAATAGATTTTCTTCTCGTAGGCGGCGTGGTCGTATACTTTATCCACTGGCTCAAATTATACTATCGTTGCCTCGGGATTTACACTCAGGTTTTTCCAGGAGACCGGAAAAAGGTTAAAAAACGCGAAGGAGGCAATATAAGCAGCGTTGTCGGTGCAGAGCTTGGCAGGGGGGAATTTAAGCTCCACCGGTAGGCTCCTGGCGGCAACTGCCTCTTTAAATTTTTCCCGGAGGCGGGCGTTGGCAGAAACTCCTCCGGCCAGAAGAAGACTCTTGGGTTTGAATTTTTTTACCGCGCTCAGGGTTTTTTCGACCAAAACATCCACGATCGCTTCCTGAACTTCGGCGGCAAGTCGGGCTTTGTCGACTTTCTTTTTCGAAGCCACTTCTCTCATGACCGCTGTTTTTAATCCCGAAAAACTCCAATCGAAATTGGACTCACCAATCATCGGGCGGGGGAATAAATCCAGTTTGATGTTTGTTGCCTTTAATTTTTCGGCCTCGGCGGCAATTGATGGCCCTCCGGGGTAGGGAAGCCCCAAGAGTCTGGCTGATTTGTCAAAGGCTTCTCCCGCCGCGTCGTCTCTGGTTCCGCCAATCCAGCTTAGCTGGCCGTGTTTTTCCATCAGAACCAGGTCGGTATGCCCTCCGGAAACAACCAAGGCCAGGGCCGGCAAGGCTGGGGGGCCGTTCGTTAGCCAATTGGCATAAATGTGGGCCACCAGGTGGTTGACGGGGACAATCGGCTTTTGCCAGAGAAAAGAAAGCGTTTTGGCAGTCTCGACACCCACGAGAAGGGAGCCGATCAGGCCGGGTCCAACGGTAACCGCAATCGCCGCAATATCTTTTTGGTTACCCAAAGTCTCGGTGATTACCGGGAGAATTGAGCGGACTTGCTGGCGGGCTGCCGCCTCGGGAATTACCCCGCCTGTTTTGGCGTGCATTTCGGCAGAGGAGGCAACCACACTTGAAAGAATCTTTGTCCCGTTTTCAACAACGGCGGCAGCGGTTTCGTCGCAGCTTGTTTCGATTCCCAAAATTTTCATAATTTTTGTACTTGTTTTTGAATTATACATCGTGGCAAAATCAGAAAGTGATTTTCGGGAAAGAAAGACCCGCCGACCTAAGAGGAGTTTTTTCAAACGCTGCCGCGTTCTGGTCTGGACTTCCTTCGAAGTGCTCCAAAAACGAATATCTCAATTGCGGGAACATTGATTTGGTTCTTCCGGAGCCTCTTTTGAGGCTTTTTGAGATTAAAACCGATGTTCTCAAAACAAGACAACTGAGAATTTCTGTCTATTCCCTTAACGACGGCTATGGTCGGGGCATGGCCAGGATCTTTGCGGAAGTCGAGGGCGTCAAGGCAACGTTTCAGATTACCTCAATGGGCGGGGGAGACGGCGACGTGCGCCGGCTAAATGTGCAGAGGGAATTTTCCGACGGCAGGGTAAATGCAGTTCAGGTTAAAAGCCGCAAACGGGATGGTTTTTTCCTCGCGGCCCTAAATGAGCTTGTGGGACTGAAAACAAAAGATGCGTATCAAACCGAAAAGGATTTATTGTGCCGGAGCTGTCCCGCGAAGATAAACGGCTTGCCAGGGTCGATACCTTGAAACAAAAGTCTTTTTATAGATTTCCTCTCCGCCTCTGGCAACAAAATAGCTAAAGCTGACTTTTGCCCCCCAGGCTTTATAATCAATTTGTTTAACCGTACCGGCAGGGAGAGTCGGATCGTCAACGTACAAGTCCTCGGGAGGCGCAACCTGATCGGTGATGGTTGGCTTGGTAGTGGTGGCGACTCGGCCGTCGCTTGTGCCGTAAATTTCAAAAATCAAGGTTGAGGTTTTGGTGTCGACAACGGTCTGAATTAAGATGTGTCCCGGGGTGTCGTTTTGAATTTTAAGATCCGGACTGGGGTCATAAACCGTGGCATCAAACCCGGGAGCCGAGTCTTGCTCGTAGTAGCCGACGCGATAAGCATGAGCCGCTCTTTCGACAATGGGAAGCCCGGCATCAAGGGCCGCCCTAAAAAGAGTGGTGGAAACCTGGCAAACCCCGCCTCCGTCTCCGAGTACGGTTCTGCCTTCCTTGATGACATAGGCTTGTTTATAGCCGGTTAAGTCGGACACATCGCCCAAGCTTCTGTTAAAAGAAAGTGTTTCTCCGGGGGCAACCAAGACCCCCTTAAATCTGGAAGAGGCAAGGGAGATGTTGTGGACCCGGTTGGCGATGGAGCCCCGAAAGCGGGACACGCCTCGGCCGACAAGCTCGACAATTCCCAGATTATTAACATCCCCGGTGGTGATTTTAGGCGGGCTTTTGACAACCGGCACTTCTAGGGTCACAGTAGTTTCTTCTCCCTCAAGGGATGTAAGGGACCCTTCGATTAAGGCTGAGAGATCCTCTTTCTTGACACTGACGCCCTCTTTGGATGGAGCAAACTCCTTGACTCTTCCTGCCTCGAAAATAAAAACGGGATTTTCGGCCTCCCTTTCGACCTGCGAGGAGATTTTGGCAACAGCCTCGGCAATGGAATCCTGGCTTAAACCTCCTTTTGGGCCCAAAAAGGGAAACAAACGAGCGCCTTTGTAAGTGAAGGTCTGGTACTCGAAATTTATCACCAGAGATTTCTTGAGGAGCGCCTCTGCCCTTTGTTTAAGGATTGAAGCTTCCTCTTCTGTAAGGGTTGGGTCGACTTCCTTTAAGGGAACGGGGATAATTTCTCTTCGGGCAAAGGCTAAATTCTCTCCGATCTTGAGTCTTAAGGCAAGCTCGTCAAGCTCGTTTCCGGGTTTTCCCTTGTCAACAACAACTTCCTGGTCCACAAGGCTAACCTTGGGATAAACCGGTTCGCTGGCAACCTCTTCGGCAACCCCCGCCAGGGTATCTGTAAGTTTTTGCTCATCGAGACTAAAGACTAACCCCAAATTTCTCTTCGAAAAAAGGACATCAAACCTTTTGGTCAAATCGTAAAGGAAGTTGCCGGTTCGGGTTAGGTTGTAAGCGGTGCGAACCGATTCGATAAAATCGTAATTTATACCCATCTCGGCAGTGGGTATTTCGAATCTTTGTTCTCCCGAGGCAAGGATTACTTTTTCCGGCAGTTTAACCTCCGAAGTCAAAAGATTAATGGCCTCTTCGGGCGTGTGGCCGCCGAGCGCAACACCCGCAACCGATATTCCGGGGAAGACCTTGCCCCAGAAAAGCAGGTTGTAGACCAAAACGAGAGCCGCGGGGATAAGGAGGAGCAATAAAAGGATTGGCAAAAAAGCCTTTTTGGCCAATATTTTCTTGCCTCTTCGCAAAAATTTCTTAAAAAGTTTGTTCTTAAATTTCAACATGTTTGTATGATAACATTAATTGCCCGTACTGGGCTTGATTTTATATGAACGGAAACGTAAACCCCACAGTCCCGCCGGTTGAGGTTATTTCTCCGCCGGTCGTGCCGCCGACAATTCAAACTTTGGCTACCACCCAACCTCCCGCTCCCAAGAGAGGGTTACCCAAGGTGCTTATTTTTGTTCTCTTGGGGATTATTGTTTTGGGCTTCATCGCCTTTCTGGTTTCAAAGCTGGCAGGCAGGATGGGGGGCGGGGGAGAGGCCGACCTCACCTGGTGGGGACTTTGGGAAGACGATTCGGTTGTTGCCCCCCTGATTGCCGAATATGAGGCGGCCAATCCCAATGTCAAAATCCAATATGTTAAAGCCTCTCAGCAGGATTACCGGGAAAGGCTGACCAATGCTCTGGCCAAAGGCGAAGGACCGGATATTTTCAGGTTCCACAACAGCTGGGTACCCATGCTTCGAAATGAGCTTGATTTTGTTCCCGCCTCAGTGATGAGCGCCGGGGATTTTGCCCAAGCTTTCTACCCGGTTGTTTCTTCGGACATGACCAGCGGAACGGGATTGTTGGGGATACCTCTCGGGTATGATGCCCTGACCCTTTTTATCAACGAAGACATTTTTTCCCAAGCGGGGAAGACCCCTCCCGTAACTTGGGACGAGCTGAGGCAAACCGCAATCTCCTTAACCACCAAGGATGAGCAGGGAACAATTACCCAGGCGGGAGTTTCCCTGGGCAGAACCGAGAATGTGGATCATTGGCAGGAAATATTGGCCCTGATGATGCTGCAAAACGGCGTCGACCTTTCTGTTCCGACGGGCAAACTGGCCGAGGATGCCTTAACTTTTTATACGGTTTTTTCCTCAGTTGACGGGGTTTGGGATGCGACCTTGCCTCCTTCGACCACAACCTTTGCGGCCGGTAAGCTGGCAATGTATTTCGGCCCTTCCTGGAGGGCTTTTGAGATCAGGCAACAAAATCCCAACTTGAAGTTTAAGACGGTCCCCGTTCCCCAGCTTCCCAAATCAAATCCCAATGAGCCGGATGTGACCTACGCCACCTATTGGACAGAGGGCGTTTGGGCCAGAAGCCTTAAAAAAGAGGCGGCCTGGAAATTTTTGAAATTCCTTTCCTCGCAGGAGTCTTTGCAAAAAATGTATGAGAATGCCTCCAAAACAAGACTTTTTGGCGAGCCCTATCCCCGTTCGGACATGGCCAGCCTTCTTTCTCAGGATGCGATTGTGGGCTCGATAATTACCCAAGCCCCCGACGCCTTAAGCTGGTATTTGGATTCTCGAACTTTCGACGGGGCAACAGGAATCAATTCTCAGATAGGCAAGTACTTTGAAGATGCTGTCAATGCCGTGAATTCAGGGACCCCGGCGGCCAAGGCTCTGGAAACCGTTGCCTCGGGAGTTTCCCAGGTACTATCCCAATATGGACTTACAAGTCAGTAAGCAAGGAGCGCTTGGGGAAATAGTCAACCCCGGTGCGGTCTCTTCGATTATCTACCACGACCTGTTTGATTACCCCCTGACTCTGGTCGAGCTTATCAAGTGGGAATCGGGAACGAATTTTAACAAAGAGGTTTTAGTTAGAAGCAAAAACGGCCTTTTTTTCATCGATGGCAGGGAGGGGACAATCCTTAAACGCATGATGAGAAAAAGAATCTCGGGAAGAAAACTGGCCATCGCCCGGAAAGCAGCTGCGATTTTAAACAAAATTCCCTGGGTGAAATTCTTGGGAATAACCGGAGCTTTGGCAATGGAAAATGCCGACGATGCGTCAGACATAGATTTGATAATCATCACCCAAAAAGGAACCCTTTGGAGAAGCAGGCTTTTGACCCTTCTGCTTCTTGTTGTCCTGGGCATTCCCACAAGAAGGTTCGGACAGAAAGTTGAAAAAGACAAGCTCTGTTTGAATATGTGGCTTGACGAGAACGACCTTGTCTGGCCCAATGATGACAGGAACCCCTATACGGCCCACGAAATTGCCCAGATTGTGCCCCTTATTAATAAAGACAAGACTTATGAGAGTTTTATTTTTGCAAATCGTTGGCTAAGGCGATTTTGGCCAAATGCCGTTGCCGTTGGAAAAATCAGACCGAAAGCAAGAAAACAAGAAAGCCCTTTTGGGCTTTTTGAAGCCTTGGCTTACTTTCTGCAAGTTAAATATATGAGCTCAAAAATAACTCGGGAGATCGTAACTCCCACCCGAGCTATTTTCCACCCCCACGATTGGGGCAGTTTGGTGCTTACCAAACTCACCTCTTGACAGTCAAGAATCTCTTTTATAAAATAGCACTCGCTGTTAGATATTGCTAACAGTTTTTTGCGTCAAATGGCGAAGAGACTTGTTAAAAAATCTTTTAAACTTCACCCGAGCCCCGGGTATCTTTTGATTGAACCTCTTGAGGCAACCAACAAAACTTCCTCGGGTATTTATATTCCCGACACCACCAGCGAAAAACCGGTTAAGGGCAAGGTTCTTGCGGTGGGCGCACCCGAGATTACGGAAAAAGGAGCCAAAAGAGTCTCTCCGGTCAAGGTTGGTGATATTGTTGTTTATAAAAAGTGGGGAGGCAACGAAGTCAAGATAGACGGCAAGGAATATCTCTTTGCCAAGTTTGAGGATATTTTGGCAATCGAAAGCTAAGATGGCGAAACAACTTAAATTTTCCGATGAGGCCAGACAATCCCTCCTTAAAGGGATAGACATTGTTGCCAAGGCGGTGGTGACCACCCTGGGTCCCAAGGGCAGAAACATCGCTCTTGATAAAAAATGGGGAGCCCCAAACATCGTTCACGACGGGGTCTCGGTTGCCAAAGAAATAGATTTGGCCGAGCCCTTTGAGAATATGGGGGCCCAGCTTGTCAAAGAGGCGGCGAGTAAGACCAACGACGACGCCGGGGACGGAACAACCACGGCAACCCTTCTAGCCCAGGTGATGACGGCGGCGGGAATGAAGAATATTACGGCCGGGGCAAATCCGATGATTGTCAAAAAAGGAATAGAGAAGGCCACGGCCGCGGTTGTTGAGGAACTGAAGAAAATTTCCAAACCCATCAAAAACAAAGAGGAAATTACCCAGGTGGCCACCATTTCGGCCGGGGATGCCGAGATCGGAGCCAAGATAGCCGAGGCTCTGGGAAGGGAAGACAGGGTCGTCACGGTTGAGGACGGGAAAGGCTTGACCATTGATATCGAGTATAAAGAAGGAATGGAGTTTGACCACGGCTACGTCTCGGCCTACTTTGTCACCAATCCGGAGAAAATGGAGGCGGAAATTGAGGATGCCTATATCCTTCTGACCGACAAGAAAATCGCCTCACTTCAAGAGCTTCTTCCTTTCTTGGAGAAATTCGTCAAGGTTTCCAAAAACTTGGTTATCGTTGCCGACGAGATTGAAGGCGAAGCTCTCGCAACTCTGGTTGTCAACAAAATCAGGGGGACCTTCAACATTTTGGCCATCAAGGCTCCGGAGTTTGGGGACAGGAGAAAAGAAGTCTTGGAGGATATTGCGGTTTTAACCGGAGGGGTAGTCATCAGTGAGGATGCGGGCAGGAATTTTGAATCCATTGAAGTTGAGGACTTGGGCAGGGCCGATAAAGTTTGGGCAGATAAAGAATCTACTAGAATTATCGGAGGAAAAGGAAAGAAGGCAGATATTGCATCCAGAGTTGCCTCGATTAAAAAACAAATTGTTAATACGGATTCAGACTTTGATAAAGAGAAGCTGGAGGAAAGACTCGCTAAGCTCTCCGGCGGAGTTGCCCAGATAAACGTGGGAGCGGCAACGGAGATAGAGCTTAACGAGAAGAAAGAAAGGGTCAAAGACGCGGTTGGGGCCACCAAAGCAGCGGTTGAGGAAGGAATTCTCCCGGGGGGAGGCGTGGCCTTTCTTAAAGCAAGAAAAGCCTTAAACAAACTAACTTTTGCTAACGAGGACGAAAAGATCGGGGTAGAAATTGTCAGAGAAGCATTAGAGCAGCCGGTAAGATGGCTAGCCAAGAATGCAGGAGAGGATGACGGCTATGTCTTAAGAAAGATAGAGGAAGCAGTCGACTCGGACTACGGATTCAATGCCCTAACCGGAGAGTTCGGGTCCATGACCAAATTTGGAATACTGGACCCTCTGAAGGTAACCAGAAGCGCTCTTCAAAATGCCGCCTCGGTGGCGATGATGGTTTTAACGACAGAAGGGCTAATTACCGATATCCCCGAAGAAAAGAAAGAAACCCCAGCCCCAGCAGGGGGAATGGAATATTAACCTCTTCTTACTAGTTGACCTTAGATAGTGTTCTCCCTAGAATATCCGCATGAGCTCTCCCGAGCGATTTCCGGAAAGAGATCCTCACTCAGTTCAGCAGGCAACCCTTTGTTTCTTGGTCGAAGGGAAGAAAGTAATTCTGGCAATGAAGAAAAGGGGTTTTGGTGAAGGACTTTGGAACGGTTCTGGCGGAAAAGTTCATGCCGGAGAGAGTATCCAGATTGCCGTTCGTAGGGAAGCCTTTGAAGAGCTTGGAATTCATATAACCGAAACCGAACTGGTGGCCTTACTACACTTTTATTTTCCCGAAGATCCAGTCAAGCGCGATTGGAATCAGGATGTGCACGTCTTTATAGTTCGGGGTTGGTTAGGGGAGCCGAAAGAGTCTGAGGAAATGAGGCCTAAGTGGTTTGATCAAGACGACCTCCCTTTTGAGAGCATGTGGGCCGATGATAAATATTGGTTACCCAGGGCTCTGGCCGGAGAGCGGATTGAGGGCTGGTTTTCTTTTGACGAGAATAACAAGGTTTTGGACTGGGAGGTAAAAAATGTGGAGCAAGGCGGAAAAATTTCTTCTTAAAGATAAAACCATCGGACCTCTTGTTAAGGAGTACGGACATTGCCAAATAGTTCCCGGCAAAAAGAAAGATTATTTTATCGACCTGGTTGATGCTATCACTTCACAACAACTTTCTGGGAAAGCGGCAAAAACAATCTTTAGCCGAGTTAAAGAAAAATGCGGAGGAAAAATAACCCCCGAGAAACTCACAAAATTAACTACAGAAGAATTAAGAAAATGCGGACTGTCTTATGCCAAGTGTTCTTATGTCAAAGATTTGGCCGGAAAGGTTATTGCCAAGAAAATAAAAATAAACAAACTCGACAAATTACCAGACGAAGAGGTGGAGAAAGAACTGATTGCCGTTAAGGGAATAGGGAAGTGGACGGTAGAGATGTTTTTGATGTTTACTTTGGCAAGGGAAGATGTCTTTCCGGCAGACGATTTGGGAATACGAAATGGTATGAGGAAATTACTCAAAAAAGAGAAGAAACCCCGAGAAATAGCCCAATACGCTAAACGCTGGAAGCCCTATAGAACTGTTGCCGCTTGGTATATCTGGGCTGGCTTGGATAATCAGTAATTTTACCTGGGAAGGACCGAATAGGGGTTGATGGGAATTCCGTGGTCCCTGATTTCCAGGTGTAAATGGTCTCCGGAGGCTCTTCCCGTTCTTCCCATTTCGCCGATAACGGTAGTGATATCAACTTCTTGGTCTTCCTGGACATAAATTTTGGAAAGGTGAGCATAAAGGGAGGTGATTTGGTTACCGTGGTCGACAATAATGGCGTTTCCGTAGGCATATTTGGACATGGAAATATCCTGGATGCGGCCTTTTTTGATCGGTTTTATCGGGTCTCCGGTGAGGCCGTCAAAATCAATCCCGGGGTGGAAGAGTCTGTAACCTTGGGTTATCCTTACGGGTTCAACTGGATACTGAGCGGATTTTTCCGTTGTCAGGGGTGTGGTTGTTTCTTCAATCACGGTTTGTTCCGCTTCGGTATTGGCAAACACGTCCGTGGGTACAAAAGAGGTCGCGATAAGGACAATCGCCAGGTTGGTACCCAAGATTCTTCTTATGTTTTTGTGTTCAAAAACGTGTCTGAAATAGCGGGACACCTTATTTCCGCTGCGAGCGTTTTTGATCGTCTTTAGTTCTGGAAACAGAGGTTCATTCTCAACAGAAGGCCCCCGCCTTTGGGCGAGCCTCAGCTGCAGGCGGTGTTTGGGCAAATTTAAAGTCAGTTTTAACATATTGGGCAGAAAAAACGAGCCCAGGAGTATCCTAGGCAATAAAAATCCCGCTTTGTCAGCGGGAGACGCAAGTATACCTGAAGAAGAGCCTCAAAGTCAAGTTTGGGGGTGGAAATTTTATCTTTTTGCCGCTATTATTGGCCACATGCAAAAAGTCACCAAGGCGGTAATTCCAGCTGCCGGGTTTGGAACCAGATTTCTTCCCCAGACAAAAGCTATGCCCAAAGAGATGCTCCCTTTGGTCGACAAACCAATTATCCAGGTTGTGGTCGAGGAGTTGGTTGAGGCCGGAATCAAAGATATTATTTTGGTAACCGGCTCACACAAAAGGGCCATTGAGGATCATTTTGACAAAAACCCGGAATTGGAAGCCATATTGCGTTCTTCCAAAAAACTTGAAGAGATCTCTTTAATAAAAAAGATTATTTCTCTGGCAAACTTTATCTACGTCAGACAGAAAGGGCCAGTAGGGAATGCCACCCCCATATCTAACTGTCTGAGCTTGGTGCGAAATGAGACCTTTTTGGTATTTTGGGGGGACGATTTTGTTCAAGCAACCCCTTCCAGAGCAAAACAGCTTATCGAGGTATACCAAAAATACGGAGCGCCCGTTCTTGGAGCGATCAGAACAAACAAAAAGGAAGATACCAAAAAATACGGTTTTGCCAAAGGCAAGAAATTGCCCGATCATGTAGTGGAGGTTGAGGAAATAGTGGAGAAGCCGGGTATCGGCAAAGCCCCTTCGAATCTGGCAACGGTCTCGGGATTTCTGCTGACTCCCGAGGTCGCCCCTTATATCCAAAAGGTCGTCAAAGGTGCCAACAAGAAAGAGCCGAACTATATCGATGCCTTGAGTCTCTATATCAAAGCCGGAGGCAAGGTATATGCAAAAGAACTGCAAAATGCCAGATATTTCGACACGGGCAGCAAGCAAGGATATCTTGAGGCCGTGGTAGAATATGGCCTGAAAAATCCGGAGACAAAGGCAAGCTTCAGGCGGTATTTGAAGCAGCTTAACTTCTAAGAGGCCTGGGAGGGAATCGAACCCTCGCATCGCGGTTTTGCAGACCGCAGCGTTTCCACTTCGCCACCAGGCCAACAAGGCCTATTGTAGCCTATTCGGCCTCGGAAAACAAAAAAGTTTTTGTTGTCAATTATTAAGTTTTTTTGTTAAACTTGCTCACCATGAAGAGATTGGGGGCGGTTTTAGCCACTCTGGGGGTTGTTGCTCTGGTTATTGCGGCGACCTTTTTTACGATCGGGTATTTCCGTCCGGCCGAGGCTGGGCTTCTTATTAAAACTACTCCCGAGGCGACTGTTTATATCGACGGAGTTGAGGTGGGCAAAACCCCTTACGAGGTCAAAAGAAAGGCCGGAGAGATTGTCGTCAGGCTCGTTCCCACCCCCGGAGAAAAACCGCTTGCTCCCTATGAAACCCGGGTAACGCTTGTCTCCAAAATCCAAACCATCATCAACCGGGAATTCGGGGAAACCGAAGAGAGCTCTCAAGGGGAGACGATATCTTTCGAGAAAACAGGCGGCAAAGAAGCGGCTCTTTCCATTGTTTCCATCCCGGACAGCGCCCAGATCTCCATTGACGGAACTCCCAGGGCATTTGCGCCTTATAAGACGTCTTTGTTTGCTGCCGGGAAGCACGAAATAGGCATTTCCGCCCCCAGCTATCTGGAAAGATCCTTTGAGGTCAAAACCCTTCCCGGGTATAAATTGACGGCGGTTGTCAAGCTTGCCCCATCCGGGGAGACCCCCAAAGAGGAGCCAAAGGCAGAAGAAATAAAAGTCACCATGGTGGAAATCCTCTCGACCCCCACGGGCTTTTTAAGGGTCAGGGCTACCCCTTCCGCTGGAGGAGAACTTTTGGCGGAGCTTAAACCCGGGGAAAAATACCGGTATCTGGAGACGGATTCCGCGACAGGCTGGTTTAAAATTGAATACGAAAAGGCAAAAGAGGGTTGGGTCTCGAATCAGTATTCGAAAATAATTGAAGAGACAACTCCCACTGCCACCCCTTCAGCCACTTAAGCGAAGGACGAAATTCCTCCGTAGATAATCCAGACGACCATTCCCGCCCAGATGACAATTGAGGTGATTAGGGATTTATCCGTCAACAACAGTTTCTCCGGAGCCTCGCTGCGGCCTTCGAATATCAGGCTTTGGTAACGCATGATGCCAAAGATAACCACGGGAATGGTTATCATCATCATCTTATTGATGGCCGTTGCCCGGGAAATTTCGGCCAAAAAAAGCCAAACCCGCATGGTTGCGGGAGGGGACTCGAAGAATGTGAAAAGCGCCCAGCTCATCCAGGCGGCATTGCCGAACATGGTCACATACGAATTTAAAAGCTCGCGCTTATAATGGGTGAGGCTCTCCCGGGTAACCAGGGTTGTTTGTTCCAGGATATTAAGCTCGGCCCTTCTTTTTCCGGAAGCCAAGAAAAGGGCGACCGAGATAACGCAGAGTAAAAACCAGACCGAAAGGTGGGCATCAATCACAAAGGCGCCCGAATAAACCCTGATGACAAAGCCCGAGGCAATTACCAGAATATCGACGATGGCCAGTTTTTTAAGCCCCAGGCTGTAAAGAATCTGGATGGACAGATAAGCCAAGACCATGAAGAAAAATAGCGAGGAAAGTTCGGAGGCAACCGCCAGAGAGCCCAAAATAAAGAAAACGGCAACGACAAGGGCGAGGGGAACTGAAAGCTTTCCCGAGGCTATCGGGCGGTTTTTCTTGGTTGGGTGAAGTCTATCGGTTTTTGCATCCAGGATGTCGTTGATGACGTAGGTTGCCGAAGTGATGAGGTTAAAAGCGATAAAGGCCAAGAAAACTTTATTAAAAAGGACTTTGGAGTAAAGCTCTCCGGTGAAAATTAAAGCGGCAAAGAGGGCCAGGTTTTTAATCCAATGCAGGGGACGGCTTACACGGACGATTTCGGTCGGTAGGTTAGCCATATTAATAGGCCGAGGACGGCGACGGCTACTCCGACAATTGTATAGAACTTGGAAGGAGTATTCAAATTCAGGGCCACTATTCCCAAGAGCCCGGTAATGGCCCAATAAAACATGGCCACTTTGGGCTTGCTCCAGCCGGCATCCAGGAGTCTGTGGTGCAGGTGCCCCCTGTCTCCCCAAACAGGAGATTTGCCGGCCAAGATTCGTCGCACAATAGTATAGCCGGTATCAACCAGGGGTACTCCCAAAACAACCACCAGAATTCCTACCTTGGTGGTGGAAAGAATCGAAAGAACTGCCAAAAGAAACCCGGCCAGGGTTGCGCCGCCATATCCCGGCATAATTTTTTGCGGATAGATATGCCAAGGCAGAAATCCTAAGAAAGCCCCGGCCGTAATTGAGGCCAAAATAATTACCGGCCACTGGGTAATGTCGGCGGAGAACCTTAAAGACAAGGCGGCAATCGTGGTGGCGGCGATGGCCACCACCCCGGTTAATTGTCCGTCGATTCCTTTGGCTCCCATATTGAGCATATTCATCATAAAAGTGATCCAAAAAAGGGCAAAAAGGTCCGAAAGAATCCAAATTGAGTGGCTGCTCCCGAAAAGACTGAAGGTAATTTGCGGCCGGGAAAGATCAATGATGCCCCCCAAAGGGTTTGAGATAAAGGAGATTCCAATTCCAGCCGCCACGACGAGCCCAGCTGCCAAAAATCCTACCCCCAACCTCAAGTAGGGATTGAGATTGTGCCTGTCATCCAAAAAACCCATTAAGGCAATTATTGTTCCCCCGGCCAGAATTCCTCTTAAGTGTTTGTCAAAAGGGAGAAAAACCAAGGATGCCACCAGGACAGCCAGATATATTGCCAATCCTCCGCCTCTGGGAGTTGGGCGGGTGTGGATTACTTTTGGGTGTTTGTGTGTGGCGGGATCGTCGATTATTCCCAGCTTCTTGGAAAATTTGATGATAATCGGGGTGGCCAGGTACGAAACGACTCCCGCCAGGATGGCGGGAAGAAAAACCAAATTGGATAGATTGGGCATAACTTACAAGCTCCCCACCAAAAATACGATTTTAACAACCGTAATTGTGGCCAGAAAAGTCGCGGCTAGGCCGGCCACGATTAAAGCCTCTTTGATAAATGCATCTTTAACTACCAGGGAAATTATAATATTCACGATTGTGACCGCAATCGCGGCCATGGCGGGGGCTATCAGCAAGATGCTTCTTGCCAGCTGGCCTTCTCCCTCAGCCATTCCGTAAAAAAGTGGAACCTGGGGAGGAAGCCATTTTTGAACCACAAGCACAAAAAGAATGACCACAAAATTGACCACAAAAGAGCCGTAGACCCATTTGTAAAAAGGAAGAGTCGCCAGGGAATTTTTGTCTATCTTCAAACCGTATAGTTTGTCCATGAACCGCTATCTTAACCGAAGATTACCTCAACTTCCAAATTTCGGCTCCATCAAGGGTCAAAACCGGGAGATAGGAATGCCGCAAAAGAGGAATGATTTCGGCAAAGGGTTCAGCGTCGGGAAGAATGATGATAAACTTCGGTTTATTCTGGGTTAGAACTTCCGCCTGAGAGGCCCTGGAAGAGAAATCCTTGATATGGTAATCGATGACGTACTTGCCGGGCGGAAGCCTGCGGGAAAGAGCATAGATCGCCGAGCCGTCCGGACCCCAGACAAAGACGCGGTCGCGAGTGCTTGAGGATTTGGCCAAAAAATCGGCAATCTGATAATTACGGTTGACCCTTTCCCCGAATGAGGCAAAGTACTGCGTTTTATCGATTTTCCCCAAGGCGAAGGAGACAAAACGGACGTAATAAGGAGTCGAAGAGTAGTACCAGAATTTATAGTAAACAGGGACAAAGAGAGCCAGGCCAAGAGGAATAATCGCCAGAGATTGTTCGATTGTTTTTTCGGTAAAGAGAATACCTAAAAAGAAAGATAAGGGAGCAACCGCTTGCAAAAGATAATGGGGATATGGCCGTTCCGAAAGAGTTGCGGCAAAAAGTGCCAGAACCAGCCAAAGGGTTAAAAAAATAAACTGCTTTGAGAGTTTGGCTCTTTTGGCATAAAGAACAGCTCCAACTCCAGCCACAACTGCCCCCCTTATCAGAAGCGGCAGGTTCCTAACAAGGAAAGGTTCGGCTTTTACCCCCCTCCAGCTAGACAAATAACCCAGGTTTTGTAGAAAAGCGGCTCGGATATAGTCTCCTAAAGCCCCGGCCGCCAAATACCAAACCAGGGTAAAGGCGATAGGGGCCAAAAACCCCGAGGCCAAAAAGAACGTTTTCTTCAGAGCCATCCTTAAGGAGTCTTTTTTAAGTCCGGTTGTGACAATCCAAAAGCCGACGATGGCCAAAATATCAAAAGCCGCCGGAATTTTAAAAAGAGAGGCAATCGAAAAAAGAACTCCCGAGGCAAAAAGGTTTTTAAAATTGGCTTTTCGGGTAAGAAGTATCAAAAAAGAGGCAATGGTGGGCCCGATCATGAAGGCTTCAGCATTGGCGATATGGCCCTCGAGAAGCGGAACGGTGGTTAAAAGTGAAAAGATGATGGTTGCCAGCTTTTGCAGCTTGAGTTTTTTGGGGAAAAGCGCTTGGGACAGGTGCCAAAAAAGAACGATTGTCATCAGGTTCCAGAAGGCAAGGATGGCCTTAAACCAGAAAACGTTCCCCGCCAGGGCGGCCAAAAGATAAAGAAGGGGAGGCTTGTTGTCGTAGATGTCTTTATAAAGGGTAAGCCCCCTTCTTATTCCTTCCCCCAAGGTAAGATAAATCATCTCATCCCCGTAGGAGAAGGGCTCGAAAAACGTGGGGATTCTCAGAATAACGACGATTCCCAGAACGATGGCTAACCAAACGGGAATGTGGGTTTTGGCGATGAGTTTTTTCATCTTAATCGCACTAGCCAGACAATTTTAAGGGGTTCAAAGACTTTGACCTCTTGCATAGTATAGCCAGGAAGGGAAACCTCCTCAATGGGGCCTGAGGTAATTGCCCCGATTCTGTTTATTTCCCGAGCGGCCCGT
>JADDYB010000098.1_pt1 | contig 26097 bp, 13 predicted proteins | sample 8641941 | NCBI WGS metagenome assembly JADDYB01 (sample SAMN16275377, study PRJNA637457) | freshwater sediment metagenome | isolation source: Lake Kineret sediment | place: Israel: Lake Kineret | collected 2013
GTTACCCTCAGTTATTCTAACGGCAGGTTAAAGAAGGTCACCTACAACAACAATGACATTGAGTATGGTTATGATGCCAATGGGAGATTGGTGTGGATGGAGGATTTTCTGAACAGGAGAACGAGCTACAGTTATTACAATGCGTACCAGGAGGTCCCACCCGGATCGGGGTATTACGTGCCAACGGGATACAATGACTGGCTACTCTCTTCCATCGTGTATGTTACAGGTGGGTATACGACGTATTCGTACACGAAGGTTTCAGATGGTGACTTCCACAAGTACTACATTACGGACCAGAGGGTATATGATACGGGACAGGTGCGGCACTCCGTGTTTGCGTACAATGGTTCATTCTCAGGAATTACCTCTTCTACGGTAACGGTTAAGAATGAATCAGACATTACCCAGGGTTCCTACTATTTCACCGTTACTAATGGTTTGATCACCGAAAACGTGGTCAAAAATGCGGCAGGTGTGCCACTGAAGAAGTATACCTGCAGTTACAATACGCGAAATGAAATTACACAAGAAAATATGTATAATGATGGTTCTACTTTATCCTACAGCAACTACTACAGTTATGATAACTGGGGGAACGTAATCTATGTGAAGAACGCTTTAAATCATGAACAGTTCTTCTCGTACGCAAATACGTCTACATCAGGATTCTTCGTCGATAACACAGGTGCAGTCATTCGCGTGTTCACCAATGCCTTCTCCACCAGTACGGTCCCTCAGACTGTCTACACTGTTTTACTCGGTGCAGCAGAGAGACAGGACCAAATCTTCGTCAGAGAAGCTTATACCACTTATGACGGAGAAGCTCATCCCACTCAATCTCAGAGTCTGTTTGGGAATTCCACAACCTACCTCACCTTTTCTGGCACCTTCAACGAGAAAACAGGTCAGGTAAGCTTCCCCATCGATTTACAAGAACATACGGTAACGGGAAATGCAGTCTTACAGGTTACGGGGTTACCTTCTGATGATACCTTTTCTGAGAGTAAATCCTACAGCTGTCCCTGTAATCCCACTATCAAATGTACGTGGACTTCAGGCTCCTGGTCTGGTAATTACTACAGCGTCCACCGGTCGTACTCTGTCGGAGGAGAGATCGATGAGGGCTGGGCATCATTAGGTCCCTTCACCCACTACCCTCAAACCTTAGGGTACGTAACTTATACTACAGACCCTCCCATGGGTGGAAGCTCCCACACCTTTACCGTGACGACGAACTGGAAATCGTATCCAGTCCAGACCCAGTACAATTTTGATGGCACTTCCTGGAAGATTATCACGACGAACCTACAGAATACAACGGTAAAGCTCCCCGTTACCATCACGGATGGCTCACATACGTTATACTTCTCTGAATCCTCTTCGTACCAGACAAAATTTACCTGGACCTTATACGTTCCTGTCGATAATACGCCAGATACCTACACGACGAGTATGCAGTACGATTCGTACGGGAATGTGATTTCCATCACTGACAGTGAGTTCAATTCTGTTTCACTGTCATACTCATCCCAATACGCTCATGCATACCTAACGGAGGTCTCTGCCACCGTCGGCACTGACACGATCACGACAAAAGCCACCTACAACTACTACAGAGGTTGGGTCACCTCAATCCAGCAACCCAAGGGCGTAGCAGCAGGTTCGGGGTATGACACTTTATACACGTATGACGTTTTAGGGAGGATCATCAAGAAGGAATTTCCTTTGTTACCTGGTCAGTCTCAAAGAGCCTACGTGGAAGCTGTCTATGACTGTGAGAATGGGATTGTCACTCTCATTGACTCCCTCAGGCATTACATGGTCAGGGAATCTGATAAATTGGGACGGTTAAGAAATGTTAAATGGTATGCTGGCACCTACGGATCAGGGACTTTGTATGCTGCTGCCTCGTACTCGTACCGGTATGATAATCAGGTCACAACCATAATAGATCCGGGAAATCACCAGACAACTTATACCTATGATTTTCTGGGTCGCCCAACCTATTCTCAGTACCCGGATTCGTCTTCAGTCTCGTATTCGTATGACGATACCAATAACAAGGTCACCTTCACCAATGGACGTGGTTACGATAAAATCTACTGGTTTGACTGGTTATCTCAGTTGGTAAAAGTGGAAGAAGAGTACATTACCAATTTATTTGCCGTGACCACCTACCAGTACAATGACCTTGGTTATTTGACCTCTTTCACTGATGCTGAAGACCGTACCACGACCTTTGACTATGGCTCTCTCTTCGGGCTAACCAGAAAGACCTTTCCCGATCTTTCGTACGAAGAATACGCTTACGATGATGCGGGAAATTTAATCTCTTTCAGTGATGCCAAAGGAAATGAAACGACCTACCTGTATGATGCAGCATACCGATTGATACAAATCCAGTATCCAAACAAATCTGTGTCATTTTCCTACGATTTGAACAGCAACAGAATCCGCATGAACGATGATGCTTCTAATCCTGGTGATTACGTCGAATACACCTGCGATCCCTGGAACAGATTGACTGCAGAGACGAGATACCTCTCCACACAACCTTATACTGTCTCTTACGAGTACGACATAGCTAACCGACTGACAACCCTCACCTACCCTGACGGAATGGAAATCCTCTATTCGTACGATGATTTGAATCGAATGACAGAAGTCAAACGATACATCGATGGTACAAATGATGAAATACTCATGAACAATGCACAATACAATACAGAAAGTTTGTTAACTCACTTTGACTACGGAAATGGTCTTGAAACCACCTTCTCCTACGATTCTGGACATAAACCTTTAACCATCGATATCAAAGAGGGTGGAACTTCCTACCTGGACTTAGACTACACGTACGATGACAACAGCAATATTACGCAGCTAATCAATGGCTGGAGAGACACTGATTCTGCCTGGCATTCCCACACTGAATCCTACACTTACGACGGATTAGACCGATTAGTCTCAGCTACCAGTCCTTTGTGGTCTCACACCTACTCGTACGATAAAGCTGGAAACAGAATAACAGAGGATGGCACAATCTACGCCGTTAACAATCTCAACGAAGTGATCTCCTTAAGTGATGGCACCTCTTTCACGTATGACTCCAATGGAAACAGAATAAGCAAAACCAAAGGCTCTGATTCATGGGTATATCTCTACGATGGCGTCGACAGATTAGGGAAAGTGGAGAAAAATGGAATAACCCAGGGAGAATACCTCTACGATGGTGATGGTAGAAGAATCCAGGTAACAGAGAACAGTGAAACGACAACCTATATATACTCTGGACTGAACGTTTTGTACGAGAAAAATACGGTTGGTACAGCGACCTACATCTATGGTCCCTACGGCATTCTGGCAAAGAGAACTTTCACCAGTGAATCTCACACCTTCTACTACCACACAGATCACTTAGGATCTACGAGATTGGTGACCGATGAAAACAGAAATATTGTCACTGCTGCACAATACGAACCTTTCGGAGAATCTACAGTAACTGGTTCAGAGTCATACCTCTACACGGGAAAAGAGAAAGATTCCACTGGTCTCCCCTACTACGGTGCTCGTTATTACGATCCTGAACTTGGTCGATTCATCACAAGGGATCTTCTCGCAGGTAGAAGAGCTCTTCCGCAATCACTGAATCTCTACACCTACTGTGTCAACAACCCAGTCAAATTCATTGATCCTACGGGCATTGTTTCAGATGATGCCTGCTTTGGAGACGGCGACGAAAGGAGATGCTTTACGTGGACTGAAAACGGATGGATAGCCTACGATGGGAGAGGAAAGATGATTACAAGTAGTTCAGAGATCGAAGCACTGATGAAGTCGCTAAATCCTTTGGACCACTTGAAAGCCGTAAAATTGATGCTAATGGTGTTGGGATACATAGATCCCAGTGTGAAATTGGAAGATATCAAGGACTATTACGATCCAGAAAATGGATGGCACTTTTATGTCACAATCTATGGGAAAGAAGTCATGTTTCGAGTAGAATGGGAAGAAGGTGAATTTGAAATGGCTGCTAAATTTTCTGTAGACGAAGATGGCCTTGCCAGCGTAGTCGTGAGCTTCGGATCCTTAACGAGAGCTGATTATCTTTACCTAATACTGGGCCATGAGATGATCCATGTGAAACAATATGTATCGGGCGACTTTGATCGATGGAAAAATGCGTTCGGAAAAGCGAGAGCAACAGGACTTGCAGAGATGCAGGCGTTAGCATGGCAAATAAGTCGACTTCCGTACTTCTCTTTCCCAAATGATGAAAAAGATATTGGAAACAAGATGATGGTAGCGTTTACCTGCTTCTTTTGGGACATTTGCCCGGAAAAGTGGAGTTAAACGCTTTTTTGGTCTCTACCAAAAAAAACGGCGATAGAAATGAAATGGATAATACCCCTCGTGATGAGCTGTCTCTTGTTCAGCTCTGTAATAACAGACACCCAGGATTGGTCCATGTTCATGTGTGATCCGCAGCATTCGGGATATTCCCCCTCCCGTATGCCATCGTGCGTGGAGAAGAAATGGGAGTACTCTGTGGATCCAAATCCCTATATGTATCGAAGTGCAAAACTAGTCATTTCAGAAGGAAAGCTCATAGCTGCACCTGGTCCCTTCCGTGTTCTTGATGTTAATGATGGGTCTCTCCTGTTGCAGGCCGGTGGAAGTAGTTACCTCAGTTTCCCTGCAGCAACACAGCGCAAAGTCTATTTTGGCATGGAGGAGGGTGTTGTTTGTCTCAATGCCGACACGGGAGAGGTCATCTGGAAGCATGAGGAAAAATACATCTGGTTCTTCTCTTCTCCCATAGTGATTGAAGGGCGTGTTGTCATTGGCTCTGAGTCTGGGTTCTTTGACTATTGGGGGGACAACGCTGAAGCTATTACTCGTGAAATTGAGCACAAACGGCGAAGAGTGTTGTGCTTGGATGCTGGAACAGGTGAAATCCTGTGGGAATTTTATGCCGATGGCGTAATAGATGCTTCACCAGCTTATTTTGACGGCGTAATCTACGTAAATGATGGAGATGGGAACATCTATTGCTTGAACCTGGAAACAGGCGAACTGCTCTCTAAATATAGAATGCGAGGATACTCAGATTCCTCTTTATCGTTGGACGAAGAAAGGATCTATATTGGAACGGGTAATGGCATTCTCAACTGCCTCAGTCGTGAAACAGGGGAAATTCTGTGGACGTACGACTGTGGGGGTGAGATCCATGCAGTTCCAGCTCTGGGTTACGGGAAGGTATTCTTTGGAGATGAAAATGGAACATTCTACTGTCTGAATGCTGAAGATGGTACCCTCGTCTGGGAGATAGAAACGGGAAGTACTCTCTTTTCAGCAGTTGTCGTGGCCGACAGCAAGGTGGCCTTTGGAACGGCAGACGGGAGGTTGTACATAGCAGATGCTCAGACAGGCAGGGTCACTGATCTTCACGTCTTGGAAGGAATTCGGATAACATCTCTGGCTCTTTCAGAGGGAAAGCTCTTCGTTGGAGAAATCAATGGGAGGATAACCTGTTTTGAGGAAGCTCCCTGCACTTTTGAGACTTCCAGCAGCTCTGGAGGAAGCCCTCTCTGGATTGGGAAGGTCCCCTTTAGTGCGTTGATCTCTATTCTCGTCGTAGATGCTGTTTTTATTGGATTTTTAGTCTTGAGACTTTTTCGGAATAGAAAGAAACCTAATCCTTGACTTGAAGCTTGATAAAGCAGGATCGACTCGCTTCATCACAAGAGATCTTCTGGCTGGAAAAAGAGCTACACTGCAATCTATCTTTCCTTATAACATTCATAAACCTTTCCGAGTTCTGATAGGAGGCACTGAAAGTGAGATAAGCCAGTCTTTGTGATAGCTACCTTTATCTCTCCTTGTATTCAGGAAATGACCACAAGTTTTGTTTCCACGAAGGGAATTCTTCTGGATCTTCAGGATAACAGTCATAGAGCCTTTTCACCTCACTCATTCTCTTGATCGCCGCATATGAGCGATACAGGAGCGGCAGCCTCGTCCAGTTTTTCAGCAGTATCATAATCTTCCCCTTCCAGGGAGGAGAAGGCAAATCTTTCTCCAGCTGTGCCACATCTTCACTGGTCACTACCTGCTCGAGCAGGAAGGTCAGTTCCTCATCCGACAAAGTCAACAAAAAATCTCTTAAAACAAGCAAGGGGGCGTGAACTCTCCCGTATTCTCTGGCAAAATCACAATTATACTGCCACATCCCCTCAACAGAAACGTCATTGTTTCGCACTGCCCGCACAGCAGTCTTCCCGGCAAGGTACCCCGCCCTCAAAGCAGGTGCAATCCCTTCCCCTGTTAAGGGATTCAGCTGACAGGCCGCATCTCCGCACACTAATAGCCCCGGCCCCACCATAGAGGGCAGCGGCTTCCCCAGAGGAAGGGCGCCGAATCCTGCATGGCTCCTCTCTCTTATCTTTGGCACACAGTCTTCTATTGTGGTCCTCAGCACAGTCTTGAGCAAGGCCCTATCACTCACCAACCCACCCACGCCCACATTCAGGCTGCACTCACTCTTGGGAAACAGCCACAGGTACCCGGAAGGAACTACTTTCCTGTGCAGTTGAATTACAGCATGATCTAAATGTAGAGGTTCCTCTAAGACTACCTCCTCTTTGTACGCCATTCCAAAGGTAGGAACATCATAACTCAAATCTAAAAGAGCACCCTTCTGTCTGAAAACGGAAGAAACACCACTGCAGTCTACAGTGACAGCGCCCAAAACAGTGCGAGAACCCGTTTTCACTCCTTTGACACCATCTTTCATGACAAGGGTTTTCACCCTTCCACGATGTACCTCTGCCCCCCTCTTTAGTAACTCATCGACCATGAGCTGCCCGAATCGCCATCGATCTATGGTGCAAAGAGGTTCTTCAATGCGCAGTCTGCACGAGGGACTGAGACTGGATGTATCCTCTGATGGTGTGGAGATCTCCAATCCTTTCAGAGGATAATAATCAATTAGAATACCAAATTCGGTCTTGAGCCATCTAACTATGTGTTGTGGCATGAGTTCACCGCATATCTTTTTACCAATGAATTCCCTTTTCTTCTGTTCTATTATACATACTCTGAGGTCTGCCTTTAAAGCAGTGAGCCCTGCAAGGGCCCCCGCCATACCGCAGCCAACAATAACGATATCATATACTTTTTTCATGAAACCAGTTACATATTTACGTTGTGTTATTTAAATTTTTCCACAATCTATATCATCTGCAAAAACAGATGCATATATATACATTTATACACTAAAGTTGTACTCTCTTGTCTTTTCTTGTAAGGAAAAAATGATTCATCCTCTGATTTTAGATTTCTCGTTAGCTTTTTCGCATTAATGGGTTTTGCCACAATTCTCGATAATGGCGATGTGGTTAGCGAATCGGTAACCTAAAAGGGGGTTGTCAAGTCTTATGGTGCTCCTCACGTTGCATCGCAGAATAGAGGACGTTACTGCTATGAGTGATTCAATTAAGAGAAAAACTGACAATCCGAGAGGTCGCACCATTTCTAGCACCACATAATTTGACAACCCCCCTAAAAGGAAAACCTTATAAATGAACACCAGCTTCTTTGTGTGAGCGGCCGTGGTGTAGTGGTCAGCACTTGAGCCTTCCAAGCTCACGACCCGGGTTCGAATCCCGGCAGCCGCATACTTGCCCTCGGGTTGATTCTGTCATTTTTTGTCTTTTTTTTATCTGTTTTTTTTATCTTAAATTCAATTCAACAGAATCCATGATTTCTAAGGCTTCCTGACGAATGGGGTTGGAATTATCCACCGACTTTTGAATATGAAGTCTTCTTCGTTCTTCACATTTTGGAGACTCGAACTCAAGCTTTTCATTAGCAACCTTTGACTCCTTCTACGATATGAGTCATATCACTCTCATTGATAAACCATATAAGGGAGAGAAAGAACGTAAAGCTATGACAGGAAAAGAAGTGCCCTGGGCCCTGTCCCCTGAAAAGGTGTTTGAACACTTGAAAACGTCTGAAAAAGGGTTATCAACCCCAGAAGCTGCAGCACGGTTGGAAGAGTATGGACCCAATGAAATTGTCATGAAAGAGAAAAGGCACGGATTTAAAATATTGGTCTCCCAGTTCGAAAATGCACTTGTTTTGATCCTTATATCTGCTGCAATTGTTTCCTATTTCCTCGGAGAAAAAATTGACACCGTTGTCTTGTTAGCCATTGTCTTTTTAACTTCCTTTTTAGGATTCTTCCAGGAGTACAGGGCTGAAAAGGCACTGCAAAAACTGGAAGAATACGTGACGTTACAATCAAAGGTGGTGAGGGGCGGGGAAATCATAGAAGTGGATGCTGCAGAGATCGTCCCTGGCGATGTGGTCTCCCTAGCCATTGGGGACATCATCCCTGCTGACATGCGGCTCATTATCGTGGAGGAGATGAGTACTGGCGAGTCTTCCCTCACCGGGGAGTCACTGCCAGTGACCAAGAAAGTGGCACCCATACGTGCAGAATTAACAGTACCTCAGGACCTGGAGAACATGGCTTTCATGGGGACATCCGTAGCCTCTGGCTCGGGGGAGGGTGTTGTCACAGCTACAGGTAAGAACACCTTCTTCGGAAAGACCGCCTCCTTCTTAAAAAAGGCCCCCGAATCAGATTTTCAAAAGAATATGAGAAATTTCAGCAATTTTCTTCTAAAAGTGGTTCTGGCCATGACCATCTTTATCTTTGGGGCCAATGCTGTCCTGGGCAAGGGCATCTTTGACTCTTTTTTGTTTGCTGTAGCGCTGGCTGTGGCCATCACGCCGGAGGTCTTACCCATTGTCATGACCATTACCCTCTCAAATGGCGCTTTAAAGATGGCAAAGGAAAAGGTGGTCACGAAGAGGCTCGCTTCTGTGGAGGATTTAGGGAACATTGATGTGTTGTGCTGCGACAAGACAGGAACCCTGACGGAAGGGGAGGTCTCGCTCCAGGACTACCGTACGGTGGAGGGGAACCCAGATGAGCAGCTGATCCTCTACAGTATGTTGTGCAGCTCGGCAAGGGGAAGAAGGGGGAAAGAATTTTTGGGAACCCCCATAGACAAAGCGATATGGCAGAGTAAGAAAGCGCTAGAGTTAGAAAAGGAGTTGAAAAACTATACTGTTGTGGATATAACTGATTTTGATTTTGAAAGGAGGAGAATGAGCGTCCTTGTCAAAAATGGTGAGAGCATTATGATTGTGAAAGGGGCAGCTGAATCTATCCTTGACGTGTGCGAGGACGCACTGGTAAATGGGAAAAAGGTGAAAATAGCTGAGGCAACAGCCACAATAAAAGAAACTATTTCAAATTACGAGAATGATGGGTACCGCCTCATTGCTGTGGCAGAAAAATTGTGTGAAAAAGAGAAGATCTCCAAAGACGATGAAAAAGGGTTGACATTTCTGGGGTTCTTGTTCTTTCTAGACCCACCGAAAAAAACAGTGAAGGGGTCTTTGAAAACGCTGCAGCACCTGGGAGTGGTCATAAAGGTAATCAGTGGCGACAGCCCGATTATAACCCAGAAGATCTGTAAGGAGGTGGGATTAACCATTGCAGAGGACAAAGTGATAACAGGCGAAGACCTGGAAAGACTGAGTGAAGATGTATTTGCAGAATATGCTGAAAAGTACACTGTATTTGCGAGGGTGACGCCAGAGCAGAAGTATAGGTTAGTGGCAGCTCTTGGGAAAACCCACATTGTGGGATTCTTGGGGGATGGTATCAATGATGCTCCCGCCTTGAAGGTGGCTGACGTGGGGATATCGGTCGATTCTGCTACTGGAATTGCAAAGGAGGCTGCAGATATCATTTTGCTGCAAAAGAGTTTACGTGTTCTGGCTCACGGGATCACAGAAGGGAGGAAGACCTTTGGTAACATTACGAAGTACATCCTCAACACCGTCAGTGCGAACTACGGGAACATGTTAACAGTGGCATTGTCTTCTCTATTTTTGAAGTTTATTCCCTTGTTACCTTCTCAAATCCTTTTGAACAACTTCGTCAGCGATTTCCCTCTCTTGACCATATCAACAGATAACGTGGATAAAGAATTTCTGGAAAAACCAAAAAGGTGGAACATACATTTAATATCTCGATTCATGGTTTATTTTGGATTTATCAGCGTTATATTTGATCTAGCATTGATTGTGCCGTTGATGGTTGTCATGAGGGTGGGGCCTGAACTGTTCAGGACTGCCTGGTTCGTTGAGTCTGCACTCTCAGAGATTGTGGTGACCTTTGCCATACGGACGAAGTTACCTTTTTTCAAAAGCAGGCCCAGTACGTGGCTGATCACTACGTCCGTGGTGGTGGGGGCTGCTGCGGTAGCTATGACCTACACAGGGGTGGGCAACCTCTTCTTCCAATTTGTGAAAATGCCTGTACCAGTTATAGGGTTAACAGCAGGGATTTTGCTCAGTTACTTTCTGACTGCAGAGGTTGGAAAGAGGTTCTTCTTTAAAAAAGCTCAAATCTGAGCCACTTGTTCATGTTCTCAGTACTGCACATTTTTGAAGGCATGGATTGCATTTGGGAAAGATAGTGAATTTTGAAAGAAATCTGAAACTCTGAAAGATTCATTGATCCTTTCCCCTCAATATAAAGAATATGACACTTTAACTCCGGATTTCCTGAAGAGCACTAAGGTTGGTTTATATCCTGTTCCATAGTCATCTCAACTCATATCGTCTTTTTATATCTACAATACATATCAAATTAGAATTTACCAGCGTGTTACAACCCAGTAATAATTGCCAGCATCTGAAGATATAGTTAAATTTATAAAACCAATTATTGTTAATGATCATTGATGACATGAAAAAAATTAAAATAGTGTTCCAAGAAGGCAGAGTTGCAATAGTAAAAACCACCGAATACTTAAAGAGGTGCTCAAAGAATGAAAACTGACGCTAGTTTTGCAGAGAATGTATTGAAGGCTTTCAAAAATATACATAGAGAAATAGAAAAAGGTTCATCTGAGCATGATGTAAGATATAGATTTGTTAAGTATTTTGTTGAAGAAGTCCTTGGTTATGAGCCAAAATATATCAAATGGGAGAAGAAGAGAGCTGATTTGACTATTTTAGATGAAAATGGTTTTTCAGTCATCAAGATAGAAACAAAAAAACCATCTGAAAATATCGATAAGTTACAACATGAAGAGCAAGCTTTCAAATATGAAGAGGAAGCCACACGGTTTGTAGGGTTAACAAATTTCCTGCAATTCAAATTATGGGAAGTTAGAAAAACGACCGTTGAATTAAGAATGAACCTTGATTTTTCTAGGATCTTGAACCAAGGAGAATCAATAAATATTTTGACAGGTGAAAAAAAGAGTCAACTGCTATTCTTAATTAACTTAACGAAAGAAAGTCTTTTTGATCCCAGCAAATATAATGAGTATGATGAAAATTATGCAAGAATAGACATAACCAAAGATGCTGGGTTTAGAAAACTCATAGATCAGTTGAATTTCATAGCCAATAATGTGCTCTTAGGTTATACGCTGAAAACTTTTGGCGAGTACAGGGAGGGATACAACAGGTACGTAGCAGAACGAAGTGAAGCTGAAAGAGAATTAAAGAATAATAAAGGAAACTATGAATTAAATTATAATATAGTAAAATACAGACAAAAACTGGAAGAAAAATACAAAAAATATATTACATTCGGAGGTTATGGACTATGGAAAGAATATTCAGGGAAAGAAGACATACCAGATGATGAGATAAAAGAAGTCTTTTGCAAAGAAACAATATATGTACTATTGAATAAACTCATTTTCATAAGAATTTGTGAAGACAAAGCATTTCTCGAAAAAAATATATCCAATGGCGGAATAGAACAATTAAGAGAATTTCTGAAAAAGCGATTTGACACGGAAATCATTAATAAAGAAATTCTTGAGATGGCATTTAAAAGTGCCAGCGGTTTGTACTCACATTTTTATGAAGTTGGAATTCTTGATTGGTTCAGAACAGGAGATGGTCAATTAAACGAGCTATTGAATAGAGTTTTGTGGATTTTGAATCAATTTGATTTTACTCACGTTGATAGAGACATACTGGGTAATCTTTATGAGAAATATCTGTCAAGTGAAGAAAGGAAGAGATTAGGAGAATTTTACACCCCAACTGATATTATAGACTATATTTTGACTTCTGTGGGTTATACGTACAGCCATGATATTGAAACGAAAGATCTGCTTGATCCAGCGTGCGGTTCAGGTGGGTTCCTCGTGAGAGCTTCAAGGCAGCTGATGAGCAGTTATTTGATGAAATTCGGAAAAACAGATAAGAAAGAGCTTAAAGACCCAAGGAACTGGAAAGAAATCGTAAACAGGTTATCACCAGAGGAGGCAAAGATAATACTTGAATCTATTCATGAGCACATATATGGCCTCGATATAAATCCTTTTGCTTGCCACATCACAGAAATGAATTTACTATTCCAGATTATTGACCTATACCAAAAAATTAGGGAAAAACACAAAGACTATAAGCTCAAGAGATTCAAGATTTATAGAACAGACTCTCTAGAAAAGTCGACTCAAAAAAAGATTTTTGATTATACACATCCCTCTTTTTTGGAAGAACAGGAAGAAATAAACTCAATCAAGAACAAAAAGTTTGATTTTGTTGTTGGTAATCCACCCTGGGGAGGGATTCTAAAAAGAGGAAAAGGAACCATGTTAGCAAAGAGATTGAAACGTGATTATGTTTCTGCGGTCGGAAAATATGACATCTATGTTCTTTTTATGGAAAGAGGAATAAATTGGTTAAAAACTGGTGGAAAATTTGGTTACATTGTTCAAAATAGGTTTCTGAGAGTTGATTATGCTAAGAAATTGAGAGAATATCTGCTAGAAAATGTTAGGATCGAAAAAATAGTGGATTTTGGAGATACTAAAGTCTTTACTGATGCGACCAACTACCCTGCCATAATAATACTGGAGAAAAAACGTGTCACAGATAACGAGTTAATTTATATTGAGGTTAAACCAAAGGCAAATGAACTTCTCCCTGGAGAAATTATGAATTATGTTAAATCATACTCTCCAGGATCTGAAGACTACTTATCTATAGCTCATTTGAATCAGGAAGAATTAAGAACCTTGGATGTCTGGGTACCGTCGCAAATATTCATAAGATCTGTTCTCAAAAGAATAAAAAATGTTCAATATCTTCGTGATGTAACAGAAGAAATTTTGGAGGGCGTAACACCAGGAGGAAAAGGTGCCGATAGCATTTACGTTATCAGTAAAAATGTGATTGAAACCTATAGAATAGAACCAGAAATTAGCAAGAAAGTCTTGAAAGGTGAAGATATAAGAAGATGGAATTTAGAATGGAATCAAAGATTTTTGTTTTATCCATATGACTCAGAAGGGAAAGAGGTCGATATAGAAGAATATCCAAACGCATTTGAATACATAAAACAATCTAAAGACATCCTTTCCAAGAGAATATTGGATGGCAAAATAATTACAGAGTGGGGAGACAAACAGTGGTTCTCTTTTTGGAGAATTAGAAACCCAGAAGTTTTTCCAAAACAAAAAATAGTGAGTCCCAGAATAGCAGCATCCAGTAGGTTCGCATTGGATGAAAAAGGTGAATTTTACTTAACAGATTCTGCGGTAGCAATTGTTCCAAAAGAGATTGAGATGAAATATTTACTCGGTATTCTGAATTCTAACCTTTTATTCTATATCATAAAAAATACAAGTCCCTTTGTCCAGGGAGGATATTACAGCTATACCAGAACATACTTAGAAGACCTTCCAATTAAACTGCCAGAAGGTCCTGATGAGAAGAAAGTTGCAGACCTCATAATTGAGAGAGTTAATAATATTATTGAATTGCATGAATCTGGTATACTAGAAGAAAGTGTTCTTGGAGGCGAAGAAACTGAGAAGTTGTGCAATTTACCGAAGGTCTCTTTTTCTATGAAGGAGAATGCAAAATTCGAAGAAGTAGGGATAGACAGAAATAGAATTTACCTAAATTCTGATGATTTTGTTGAAATTAGAAACAAAGAGATTTTTGATTTTGTTAAAGTGTATCTTGAGGTGAATAGTGAAAAATTGATTAAGTCTGAAGATTTCAAGGATATAATTCTTAATTTACCTGTCCCAAAATCAGACAAAATCTTGAAAGAATTTCTGAAGAAAGGCACTGTTAATCATTCCAAGATTAAAGAAGAAATCACAAAAGTAGAGCAAGAAATAAACGATTTAGTTTATAAAATTTACGAGATTACGGAAAAAGAAAAAGAGATTATTGAGAAGAACTTATGATTTCTGATACTCCTTCAATAAGCAGGCACCATCTCTGTTTGTGTTCCCTTCGCATCTTTATACGTGACCTGCCAGTGTGGTGTCCAGGCCAGCGCGGCTACATTTACCTGGATATCACTTCTGCGGGGTTTTATCGGCACCTGCTCTATATCAGTGAGTACGCTGTCCCATCGTGCGGTAATGGCAGCTGCCTGCTCTTTCAACTCTGTTTCAAGCTGCTTTATCTCTTGCTGGAGGACTTGCACACTCTCTTCTGCCTCCTTAGCGCCCATGCTTGCTTCTTTGCTCTGTCGGTACTTGCTGAAAGCCGAAGAAGCTGCTCGTGTAGAGCGCCGTCCCATGAACATCCCCAGAACTGACTCTCCCACAGAGACTGCTATTTCCCGCTTGTGTGCGGCAGCGTCTGCCTGTTTCTTAGCTTGAGAAGCTTCTGCGCGGCGCAGTCTATCCTCCAGGGTTTGCAGCCTCTTTTCGTACTGCTGGTTGAGTTTGTCCACTTCTTCGTCTCGTTTCTCACGTGCCACCTGGGTGAGGCGCATGATGAAATCTCTCTCAGATTCGTTGGGTTTTGAATAGGTTTTGAGCGCAGCATTGTACAGCAAGGTCAGACTGCTCGTCCGTGCGAGGTAGTCTGTGACGTCTTTCTCCAGGGAACTCAACCCTTTCTTTGTAGAATCCGGGATAAAATCGAAGAATCCGTCTGGTTCTGGACGGTTCAGCAATTCCTGGGGTTTCAACGTGATAGACTGGGTCTGTTCCCATTGCATGATCCCCGATTCAGGGATCTGGACCAGGAAGGCAAAGGTGTCCCGCTCATCAACACGCCTGCGCTCATCAGCAAAGTGAACAACCCCCATTCCCAGGGCCGCAGGCTCGTACACGAGCTGGCTCCTGGTGTCGGCTCCTCCCCTGCTCTGCACCTCCAGAGAAGCGGTCTGAGCCCTTTTCCGTACAGGGAGGTACACCTGCTGGATACTGGGTGAAAGAATGGGCGGGCTCTGGGCAAATCCTGCGCCTTCTCTGACAGCGGAAACGGGTGCAGCAAGCTTTGCTGTTGTCACAGGCTCGGGCTGGAGGTCAGGGGTTTTCTTGCCCATCAAGTCGTGAATCTGCGTGCGGGTCAAGGGGCCTCGCAGGTAACTCATAGCCCACCTGCTCTGGAAGATAATGGGAGCCTCCTCATGGACACTGTGCAGCAAAAAGGTCCTTTTCTGAAGGTTGGAGATGATGGTGCTCAATGCCTCCCTGTCAAGTGTTTTCCCCGCCTCTGATGAGGCACCTTCTAACCCATCCAGGACTCGCAGTTTGTCCCTTTCTGTTTGTAGTCTGCCAATGAACCAGGTCCCCGCATTGGTTAATCCCTTGTAGTCCAAATCTACAGGGTTCTGGGTCGTCAGCACAACACCCAGCCCAAAAGCTCTGGCCTGCTTCAACAAGGTGAGCATGGGCCGCTTTGAGGGGGGGTTGGCCACGGGAGGGAAGAACCCAAAGATCTCGTCCATGTACAAGAGCGCACGTAAACTGGTGGTCCCTGGTTGGGCGCGCACCCAGGTTATCACCTGGTTGAGTAAAATGGTGACGAAAAACATGCGCTCTGCATCACTCAAGTGCGCAATGTAGAAAATTGAGTGACGCGGCTTCCCTGCTGGCGTTGCCAAGAACCCAGGTATGTCCAGGGGCTGTCCATGTAACCAGCTCTGGAACCCAGGGGATGCAATAATGTTGTTTAAACTCATAGCCAGCGTTAATCGATCCTTTTGCGGGAAGAACGTGTCTGTATCAAAAACTCCTAACTCCCGCATGGGTGGGTTCTGTATGGAGAGAATCAGCTTCTTCAAATCCAGGTCTTCTCCCTGGCGCCAGAAGTGTTCAAATATGTTAGCCATCAAAATGTGCTCCCGGGAACGGACAGGGTCAGCTTCTACGCCAATTAACCCCAGTAACGCGCTCACCGTCCCTGCTATCCTTTCCCGCAATAACTCACTTTCCGTGCTCCAGTCAAGACCCGGGGCAGCGAGAGAGTGCAGAATAGAGACGGGCACACCAGAATCACTCCCTGGCGTATAAATGGTGAAGTCTGCCGATTCACGCAGCATTTTTATCCTGCTGGCGTCCTGTCCCCATTCAGCGAGTCCCTTTTGCCACATGTCTGCCTGCTGTGCTGCAAAATCATCGACAGATAATCCCTTTCTCAGGGCATCGTCTGCATTCACCCACGGCTTAAAATCTCCTGAGTGCAGCTCAGGGAAGGTTAAGAGCAAATTCGTCATGTCTCCTTTAGGATCTATGATGAGGGCGGGTACATGATCGATGGCTGCCTCTTCCAGAAGGTCGATGCACAACCCTGTCTTCCCGCTGCCTGTCATTCCCACACACACAGCATGGGTGGTCAGATCGCGGGCATCGTACATCACCAGCCGGTCCTGCAGCTTGCCCGTGCTCATGTCGTATCCCTTGCCAAGATAGAAGGCACCCAATTTTTCAAAATCCATGTTTCTGCCTCCTTTTCGAACCAGGAACATACAGTGCATCGTAGTACTGCAGTCTTTTGGTGTCTGTGTCTTTCATGAGCATGTCCTGGTTACTGTACTATTTCTTTGTATGGAGTTTTCCCCTATAAACTTTTGTATTACACCTCAAAATCATTTCGCAAAAGCTGTCTCGTGACTCGTTTTTACTGTTAAAAGTCTATCTCGAGTAATTTACTTACTGATCAGATCAAAGATGAAATGCCCACTTTCTAACAGGAATCTGATTTCTGGGACGACTCTGTACTAAAATTGCCTCATTAGAGATTTACGAGTAACTATTCAGATCCTTAAGTTACTGAGGACACGCAACATCATCTGGTCTCTGGTACAGTCCTGAAAGCTCTTTTCAGCATCACGTGCTGGTGTGCTGATAACACTCCCGGGTTCAAAGAGAGCAGCAGAATGCTCTCAGAGGTAGCGACATAGTCTGACAGTGTATGTAAAAACTTCAACACGCTCTTGAAATCATTTTGCACGATCAAGTATTCCACGCCCTCCACAATGACCACTGCTGGTTGGGCTCTCTTGATAAATTCTGCCACTAGGTAAACCAGCTTGGGTATGTCTTGAGGTCCCACATGTTCCAGCTGCTTTGTCTCTATTTCAGATAGCCACATCATGGGCGTTTTTTCCAGAGCATATTTCTCCCGCACCTTCTGAGGGTGAGTCCTGCATATGCCAAACCCTTTAAATCCATGCCTGACCAAATCAGCGAAAACGTCGTAGGCTTTTTCCGGCTTCTCTTCCTCGATCAGGTAGACTTCTCGGAGCTCTAAGTCGTACTTCAATGGTGTGGATACCTGTTTTTCTACTTCAGGTTCCACTACCAGACGGGTCCTCTCTATGAACTCTGCAATCTGGTTGGCATACAATTCAAGCATGTCCACGTCTTCGGGCTCGATAGGTTTCTGGCTCCACTTCCTGTCAGCGCCAAGAGCTCCCAAAACGTCTTCCTGAAACAGAATGGGCACCCACACAACCTCTTTGGCCTCCTCTTCCAGGTGCGCCCCCACCTGCGGATCAGAGAGCCCATCTTTCACCAAAATGGACCGCTTTTTCTTGACGCATTTCACCACTGCATACCTTTCATCACCTAAAGACACTCTCAATCGCAAGAATGCATCTGAAATATTTAGTTGTCCCCTGCATTCAAGCACTTTATCGTTTTCATTCACAAAAAAGACTGCAGCTCGCTCAAATCCCAACCCTTCCACAATCCCCTTCGTGATAATGTCTGCCCCCTTCTTCCAGTCTGATGTACTCCGCAAGGCGTAACTCGTCTTCAGCAACGTTTCTGTGCCTCTGGTCTTCTCCCTCACCTTCATCTCCAGAAGGAGCGCATACCTTTGCAGTTTCTCTTCTGCCTCCTTCTGCTCCGAAATGTCTCTGGACACCGATACGAAGGCAGTTATCTCTTTCTTACCATTCCGCAGAGTAGAGATTCTCAGCCATAGAGGGAATTTCTCCCCATTCTTCCTGATAGCCAGCATCTCCCCCTCCCAGTCTCCTTTCCTGATAATTTCCTGAAAAGTTACTGGAGAGTTCTTTGAGCTCAGAATGTTCGCCAGCTGACCCGCAAGCTCTTTTTCTGAATACTGGAACATACTGCAGGCTGTAGGATTGACATACGTGATCACTCCTTTCCTCTCAGTGATGACCACTGCTTCCATGGCGTTCTCCACCACCCCTGCCAGAAATTCCAGTTTCTGTTCCTGCTCCTTCCTTTCAGTGATGTCCCTCACACTACCCTCAGTCCTCAAAAAGGTCCCGTCTTCGTCGTAGACAGCCCTGGCATTTAACTCCCCTGTTTTAATGGCTCCCTCTTTCGTCACCAGCCGCAGCTGGAGCCCTATAGTCTTCTCTTTCTTTCCTTTTACCAGTTCTTCAAATGATTGCTGTGCCCTTTCTAAATCCTCTGGATGAACTACTTTCGAGAAATTTTCTCCCAGTATCTCGGCTCGTGAAAAGCCCAGTATCTGGGTTATGGCAGGGTTTATCTCTATTAAATGTCCTTTGCTATCCAGAGAGTACAGTATATCAGGGACGCCTTCCACCAATGCCCTGTATTTCTTCTCAGATAAGACGAGCTGCCTCCTCTTTTTCCAGGCTGCCTCTTTCAGATTCCTCTCCAGCCTCTGAGCCCCCATCAGGTTCTCAAAGTAGGTGGCCACGACAGCATCACTGGACAGTTCACGTGCGTAGTAAAAGTTTCTGCACAAGAGATCTTCCACAATGGCAAGAGGATGGGTTTTCAAGGCCAGCATGAGAATGTCTGCAGAAAAATTCCTATCATAGAGGCAAATGCATGATATTTTGCGTTCTGAGCACAAGAAACCTATTTTTGATTCATATTCAGTATATTTTTCCCAACCTGGGACTTTCTGGGTGATCCAGCTCATTTCCTGTACGATTCGTATTCCAGAAAGGCCCCGGTCTTCTGCCTTTTGTGTTAAGGATTCCCAGGTACGCATGAGGTGGTCACAGTCAACTCCCATCTTATCTAAAAAGAGCAGTTCAAGCTGCGGAGATTCTTTCAACGCCTTAGTACCTGAAATTCTCTGACGTTCCCCCAGGTAACAGCACAGCTCATTTCTGTGCAGGCTGTCCACAATGAAGGGGAGGGATTCATCCTCATTCGCCCTCACAAAGCACACATGATCGCCAGGTCGGAGGGTTCGAATTGCTTTCCGCAGCTCTCTTGAGACCATTGTTCTTCATGCGATCCTCACCTTTAAAAAGGTTTCTGTATTTCCCAAAACTCTAGGGGGAACTTCTGAATTTCCAGATGAAGTAAATGCTCACGACAGCAAACACACTTAGCAGTGCCTCTGAGAGGAAAATGGACTTTTGTGCAGCCATTATAACTGTGAAATCAATCAGAGTATGGAATCCCACAGCATAACCCAGATACTTTCGAGAACCTTTGAGAAAACACTGCAGCACCACAATAGAGAGTCCAACCTGGATGCACAAGGCCAGGGTGCCCTCCACAGCACCCACTAATGGTAGGTACAAAGGCACAGCCCGAACCTGTGCCAGGACGGGGGCCGGGAGAAGGGCTGGAGCATACATCAAGATGGAAAAGAGGATCAGGCTGTTGACTCCACGCAGGAGGACAGATTCTGTGCCCCCGTGACCTGCACCGTAGAGTAACCCATTCCTAAAGCTCCTGGCATCTGATCTGAATGCGTACTTATAGCCTGCAAATCGACACCCTTCCTCGAAGAGCCCTGCTGTTAATGAAGGGAATAAGGCACTCACCACGAGAAGAGATGTTCCGAAGAAGTAACGGCTCAAATTGCTCGCCACAAAAGAATTGAGAGGTATCCTCACCAGTGACAGAAGGAACATCCCTCCACCCAGTGCCACTACCACAAAGGAGAGGTCATACTTCTTTCTCAGGTAGAGAATCACCACCACGGGTAGTGAGATTTCAATGATTCCAGCCACAAGATACATCCATTTGATCATGAAAGAAATAAGGAGTTCATTCTTATAAACGCTTCTCATGGTGAGTTTTGTAACTGTGCTCGTGCGAAAGGTTTTTTATTACCGGGTAAAGGTCCTCTCATGTGTAAATGGTGCAAGAAACATGGAGCTGGCGGAAAATGGTATCTCAATTCCAGAAACTATACTGATGAACTGGCACAAGAAATCGGGGCTGAAGAATACTTGACTGTTTTGTGGAGGAACTTTGAGCGAATCTACACTCAGAAACACTTCGGCATGTCTGCAAAAGGGTTAAAATACAAGCTGCAGTTACCCATTTTCGGGAAGTTTTTGAGATCATTCGTAGAATACAAGATCCACAAAGAGGGAAATCTGAACGCCATGGATGGAGACGGCCACTTTGGTCAGGTTGTTCCCCTCGAAGAGGCTACCCTCATCTTACAAATGGCTGGCCAGAATGAGGGAGGGATTGCCAGACTAAAATGTGTGTGCCGCAAGATGAACCGAAACATTGACGAGTACAACTGCCTCGGGTTTGGAGTGCTGGCAGAGGTAGCCACCAAAATACCGAGGTACATTCCTGAAACAGGTGCGATAAAACTGGACGTAGACCAGGCATCTGCCTTTGTCGAGGAGATGAACGCCAGAGGAAGGGTGCACACCATCTGGTTTGAGCCCATTCCCTTTATAGGGGCATTGTGCTCCTGTGATTACCCTTCGTGTACTGGATTAAGGATGAGAAGAGATTTTGACCTCAAGGCGGTGTACAAAGCAGAGTACGTGGCCATGGTGGACTACGACCGATGCGTGGGCTGTAAGAGATGTATTGTGCGCTGTCAGTTCGGGGCTCTCACCTTTTCTGATTCCATGGGAAGGGCGTACGTGAGCCAATCACGGTGTTTTGGATGTGGGCTGTGCGCGAAGGTGTGTCCTGAGAATGCCATCAACCTGGTTGCGAGAGAGGAGCTCCCCGGGTTACAAGGTGACTATTGATGGTTAGAATAGACTACAATAAATGCACAGAACCTGAAAAGTGCGGCCGTTGTCTCCAGGTGTGTTCTCCCCAGGTCTTCGTCATTTATCCTCGAGAGAAAAATGCTGTCAATCCCAAGGAGTGGGTAGTAGACTCTGTGTGGGAGGAATTCTGTACAGAATGTGGCCTGTGTGTTAAAGAATGCCCTCAAAATGCATTAAATCTCAAATAGAAGCTACTTAGCGGGAATATACTCATATCTGGCTGAAAAAACTGCATTAAGAAGACTGGTGTCCCTGCCTAACTCGAAATACCGTCTTTCAGTGGGAATAGGCTGCTCCTTCTATGTCAAGGAAACGATCACCTATTTGGGGCTCTCTGCCATCTTCACCTCAATTGACCTCGAATAGTAACATTTTCCGTCTCTAAACCAGCCACAGTTCTTAGGATCACTTTTCAGCGGGCAATTTTTTACATCACAGTTCATAGTATTTCATATACATTCAGTGTTAAAAGTTTTATCTTCTCATACTCGTTCGTTGATCGAGGAGATTATACAGCGTGATAAAATATTCGTGCTTACTTTTATTCACTGCGTTATGGGTTAATATATTTTGTATTCTGTTTCTACTCAGCTATAGCGGGTAGATCAGCTATTAATATAACAAATTTTATTCAAAGCGAAATTCTTTTCATGTGGTCAACCCAAGAGGTTGTATGTCACATATGAATAAGTTCAAATTATGGGAAAACCTCTTGTAATGATTTTAGAGATTCATTCTTTATTTATCCACCGATTTTCGAAAATTGTATAATTCGATTAACGGTGGATAATTAAGAACCAATAACTCTGCAGAACTTTGAAAAACTCAAAAGTAAAAAATAAGGAACCTAAAGATTATGACAGAGAATTAGATGATATCTCTTTCCCTCACCACAATATCTTCATCTTCACGTGATTTCTCATTACGTCACTCTTCAAAGGTGATTGTAAATTTAGTCCCCTTACTCCTCTCCAAGGTGATTTCACCATTTAACTGACATTCTGCTAACGTGCAAACCAAATCCAATCCCAATGATTCTGTGTTCTTAATGTCTATACTGTCTGGAATACCCACCCCATTATCTTCTACTGTTAACTCGATTCTTCCATTGATTGAGCGAAGACGTATTGTAATTTCACCTTTTCTGCCATCAGGGAAGGCATGCTTCAAACAATTGGAGACCAATTCATTAATGATCAATCCACAGGGTACAGCCGTATCTATCCCTAAAGAGATATCCACCACTTCTATTTTGAAGGCAATTCCATCTGCTTTCACGCTGTGTAATTGTAACAGCTGACGTACTAAACTGGTAATGTACTCATTAAAATCTATTTTTGCCAGGCTCCCGGACTGGTACAACATCTCGTGGACTAACCCCATGGATTGTATACGATCCTGGCTCTCTTCAAACATCTCTCTGTACTTGCCATCCTTAATATGTTCTGACTGAAGGTTTAACAAACTGGAGACAACCTGCATATTGTTTTTTACACGGTGGTAGACCTCCCGCAGTAATACTTCTTTCTCTTTTAGAGATGCCCTGATCTGTTCTTCTGCCTGTTTCTGCTTAGTAATGTCCATCATTACACCAGTGATATGGGCAACCTGTCCATTTTCATCATGTGCTGTTGCATTGGAAATATCATGGACATATACCAACCTTCCTGATTTATGTTTCATTCGGACTTCAACATCAAATTTTGTACGACCTTCAATGAAGTCCACGTACGCTTTCTCCGATCCCGCGCGATCATCGGGATGAATGTGCTCTGTTACCCATTGCATGCGTTTTTCAGGGGGTGGAAGTTCTTCTAAGGTGTATCCGAGTATCTCTGCCCAGCGCGGGCTGTGGTAGAACTCAGCCCCAGGCGGTACAGCATGGTCATAAATCCCCGCCCTGCTCGCTTCCATAGCCATGGCAAGACGATTCTCGCTGATGCGCAGATCCTCCTCCACCTGCTTGCGCTTGGTGATGTCCACAATCTTTCCAATAAAGGACTCGATGATGCCCCCTGGATTGTAGCTGGGATAGATACTTTCCCTCACCCAGAGGGTGGTGCCGTTCTTGTGTTTTACACGGTATTCTACTCCATAGGGCTCTTGCATACGATTATTCAAGCACTTGACAAGAAAGTTGTATCTCTGTGCGATAACCTGTTCTCTATCGTCTTCATGATAGAAGGGCACTTGAACATAGTCATTCATGATGTCCATGAACTCTGCCTGGGTGTAGCCAAGAATCGTCTCCGTCTGCGAGCTTATAAATGTGAAATTCTTCGTGTGTGCGTCTATTCTGTAGATGATCTCACCAATGTTTTCGAGGATAGTTCGTATCTCAGACTCTTCTGAATCCGTCGGGGAAGACTCCAGCAGCTTCACCTGACTGGTAGGAGATGCAGAAGCCAGTGCCTCCTCCAGCAGGCGTTTCAGGTTAGCAGTGTCTGCTGCATGAATCTCGTACCCTAACCCCACAGTTGACGCAAAATCTCCAACAAGCTGGAGGTCAAGCTGACCATTCTCAAATTTCAAGTACACAATCTTTTTGTATGATTCCTCAATCAACATTCTGCCATGGTGAGTACCTGCCCCGAACCCGGCAAGAAGCTCTTTCTTGTATATGGTGAAGAACGGTTTGGTGAGCATCCAGTAACACTTTCTGTGATACTCGGTGTATTTTGTAAGACCAAGGAATATTTCAAAGCAGTTATTCCCTCTCAGCCGGACAACACGGTCACCATATTCTGTAAGCAGTGCCAACATCTGTGGGTGACAAATTCCATAGGCCAGGAGAGTCACGTTATTCTCTGTTATAGATCTGTTAAGGTAGTATCTTATCAGATCGATATTCAGGGTGAACGTGCAGGAAGGAATCAGTGGATAGAGCTTGAAAGAGCCCTTTAAGGATGCCACACACTCCTTGATTTGCTCGTGCATGGAGGCACAGGTTATTATTCCTACACTAATTTCGTTCATCATTGTCACTCCTTCACCACATTCTCGAGCAAGAGAGCCAATTCGGTCAAATCTTTCGGAAAGATACAGTCTGAAAATTGCTGTTTCAGGCTTTCGTCATACACAAATGAAATACCTCCAACAAAGATTTTCAGATTCCTGTTGTGGAGGTGTGGGATGAGATGCTTCAAGGGTTCTACGTGTAAAAACTGCGATACAGTAAAAATAGCTGCCAGCGGTCTCTTCTTCTCGATAAATTCTTTCAAATGCTGATCTGTCTTGTCCAGTGGAAACAGCACAACATCGAAGGATGAGGTTTTCAGATACGAGTAAAGAAGTGAGGCGCCTGAAAGCAGATAGGGAGAGAAATGGCAAATCGGAATTGGTATTCGATTCTTGAAATTGATCTGGATATGAGGCTGATTCAAGTACCTATGTGCGAACTTCAATAATGCGTACACAGCTGCCTGGGTGAGCTCGTTTGCCTCCCACGCCGCGATGGTGCGATCGAGAAAGATGTGGATCTCGTCAATTGAGAACCAGTCAGAACCCTCTATCAGCTCTTCCATCAAGCAGTGGTCCGAGTTGATTATTCTTTCCATAAGGGTATTCAATCCCTTCTTAGACATCGCTCTACCTCCTCTTCTGTCAGATTGAACTCGACTTCTGATGCTTCAAATTCGGAAATGTGTTGACCTGTCTCCGTCATCTTTCGCTCTCTGTATCTCTGCAAATGGTAGGTTTTCCTTTCAGATGCAGGGTGTGGACTCCTTTCTATAAAAGTTGTCTGTTCCATATTACTCTACGATTGGTAGTATTTATGTTTTTCCTTGAGCGTCAGTACTTCCGCAAGTAAAAAAATTACTGCATAGTTCCTGTGAAAATCGCAATTCGTCGTCTTGATGTTTTTGTTGATTTAATGAATACAACCCACACAACCGGTATATGTACTTTAAGAATCTGATCATTTTTTCCACAAGGGTAGGCTCAGACAATCATAGCCGCTCACAGACTTGAACAGAAAAGGTGGACAAAGCCTCCTCCAGGTAACAGACACCCTCTTTTCTTATCCTGACCGTGATTTTGTAATCTCCCTCCTTCTCAGGCGTATACGTGGTCACATAGGTACCAGGGTTAGGAGAGGTCCACGATAACGGTATGACACTCCCCTCGAATACGAGTGCACTCTCGACTGTGCCCTCCACTGGTGTATTGTTCGCCTCTTCTGCATAGACTGTCATCTTTACCGATTCTCCCCGTGCATAGACAGATCTCCCCTCATCAATTATGAGAGTAATTCGTGCGTGGCAGCACACGTTAAAAGAACAGGATGCAGTGACCTCTTCGTAGAATTTCTTTCTCACCGTCACCTCACAGGTGTACCCACCTTCCCGGGGGTTAGATAGGACGTTATTATCATTAGTAAAGTTCCACACGTATTCGTATCGTTTTTCCGTCTCATTCCAGCACCAGTCTTCTGTTACCACCGTCTTCTGTGTACAATCAGGGAGCGTAATTACCCCTGAAATAGAATTCACTTCTAAAAATTCCCCGTTTTGTTGTCTTTCACCTGCAGCAAAAGTGTAGAACTTTCTCCTCCCTACCGTACGTTATCCGGGGTCAAATTTGCACTCATTCTTTTGGGACCTGTCCCATCATCGTAGAAAAACCACAATCTCACATTAGTGTGCATGGTAAACGAGGGAGAGGTCACCACGTACCTTCCTGGTGGTATGTAGGTCACAGGGACACTCTCTGGCGTATACCCTGAACCCCAGTAAGGGACGTATATCACTTCAGCAGTATACAAAATGGGAAGATTC
>JADDYB010000099.1_pt1 | contig 26055 bp, 33 predicted proteins | sample 8641941 | NCBI WGS metagenome assembly JADDYB01 (sample SAMN16275377, study PRJNA637457) | freshwater sediment metagenome | isolation source: Lake Kineret sediment | place: Israel: Lake Kineret | collected 2013
ACCTAATACACCTATATATAAGGGGGGTCTAATCTGCAAATCGCAAGCAGAGAAAACAGCATCAGCCTGACGGTTTCGCCCTGTCACTCTTGCACAGGTCTCGAATCCTGTTTACCCCGTCAATCTTCTTAATGAACGTCGCCACGCTTTTCGGGACAAATTTCTCCCACTTTTCACCTTCAATCATCAACTTTCTAATTTCCGTCGAACAATATCTTCTTCTTTCATAAAACCGAACAGACTCAACCTTGTAACCTGCCTCAGCGAAAAGTCTGCGAGTCAAGGGCTCATTAGAGTAAACAACGTCAAAATGCGGCACGTACCCCTCAACAGCAGAAACCCACATCATGTGCAAATGCACGTCAGGCACCGGCACGACCCAAACCCTCGACAAATCAACCTCCGCCTCCGCTAATGCTCCGCGAATCATCGTCAACCTTTCACCAGCAGTAAACGGATTATTAACCTGATGACTGTACTGAGCACTACCAACCACGACAATCAACTCGTCAACCTTTTTCAAAACGTCCTTGACAACGCTGAGATGTCCAAAATGAAACGGCTGAAACCTTCCGACAAAAAGCCCACGTCTAACCAAGCAACATCAACCCGCAAACAACAGTATAAACTCAAGACGAATTAACGTTTCCTCCTCTCCACCCTGTTGAACACGAACTCTACTGGAAAAACAACCAGCTTCCTGCTGCACACAGAAATCGTTTTCTCAGAAGCATACCCTCTTCTCTCACGCTTCAGCATCTGAAGCTTCAGACCTAAACCTCCACCATATCCTCCCAAAGTAAAATCAGACGCAACAACCCTGTGACACGGAACAATCGGCGCAAACGGGTTCGAAGCCATAACGTTCCCAACCGCCCTAGGACCCCCACCCGCAGCCTTGGAAACCCCGCCGTAAGAAGCCACGTAGCCCACAGGAATCAGGGCAGTCACTTCGATGACTCTTCGAGTATAATCTGACAGGTGCTCCTTCGCCAACACAAGCTCTTTAGAAGCTCCTTTTCCATCATACACCTCCTTCAACAAAGCCAAAGCCTGCAAGGCAAAAGCCGAAACCGTTTTAGAACGTTGGAAAGAAGCGCCAAAAGGAATTCCTCCCAACAAACCCTGCAACGCACTTTCTTCAGTGGACCCGAAGGACGTTCCAAAAACCCTTTCTTCGTCACAAGCAACACCATACCAGACGTCTCCCAACTCTTTCAAGTAGAGTTCTATCATTCCCCAAACACCTTACAAAATTGGTATTGCCTTCTACGCTAATTAGTTCTGTGGTAAATGATCTCTCACAAACAGAAATACATTTAGAATTCAGAAGACATTAAGTTTAATAGGTTGCCCACCAAATAACAACGACAAAGGCGAATTACATGGAAAAACAGGCACAACAAGGCGGCTACATGTGGATTCCCGGAGCAACCACGATAGGACTCGTGTGCAAAGACGGAGTAATACTTGCCTCAGAAAAACGAGTATCCTACGGCTACCTCATAGTAAGCAAAGGCGGAAAGAAAGTCTTCAAAATAACGGGAAACATCGGCGCAGCATGCGCGGGACTTGTTTCCGACATGCAAATCCTCATAAGAGAAGTAGACGCCTACGCGAACCTGTTCAGTCTAGACGTTGGCAGACCAATCTCCGTCAAAGCAGCATCTAAACTCATGTCAAACCTGCTTTTCAACCGCAGACTAGCCCCGTTAATCACGCAGACAATCGTCGGAGGAATCGACGAAGAAGGCGCATCACTTTACGTGCTAGACTTACTGGGATCAGTAATCCCTGACAAATACGCAGTTGTAGGCTCTGGAACCGAAATCGCCATAGGAGTAATCGAGGAAGGGTACAAAGAAAACATGTCCATGGACGAAGCAAAAGACCTGGTCATCAGAGCAATAAAATCCGCCATAAGCAGAGACATTATGAGCGGAGACGGCATAGACTTCCTCATGATAACCAAAGAAGAAACGGCAGAGGAATCAATAAAGTTCTAAACCCATCAAGACCTCTGCAAAAAACTTCGTCATCATTTACTAGAATGGAGAACAAAGAGTTGTCATTCCAGCTGAGCTGCGAAGAAGGAAAATTTCTAGTTAAGCTTGCACGAAAAGCAGTGGAAGAATATCTAAAAACCAAAAAACGCATCGCCCCCTCGGAAGACACTTCTGAAAAGCTTCTGGAACACTGCGGAGCATTCGTCACAATCAATCACATAGAAAACGGAGAAAAACAACTCAGAGGATGCATCGGCTACCCATACCCAACCGTCCCACTTGTTCAAGCAATCATAGATTCAGCCATTGGTGCGGCGACCCAAGACCCTCGCTTCCGTTCTCTTTCGCCAAAAGAACTTGAAAAAGTAGTTTTCGAAGTAAGCGTGCTCACCCCGCCGCAAACAATAGAAGTCAAAAAAGCAACAGAATACCCGCAGAAAATAAAGATCGGCGAAGACGGGTTAATCGTTGGAAGAGGAATTGCCAGAGGATTGCTTCTGCCTCAAGTGCCCGTCGAATGGAAATGGAATGAAGAGGAATTTCTATGCCAATGCTGCGTCAAAGCAGGACTACCTCCCGACTGCTGGCTAATGGAAGACACTGAGGTTTCCAAATTTCAAGCAATCATTTTCGAAGAAGAAACGCCCAAAGGCGAAGTGACCCGTAAATCTCTCGGCGGGAAATAACCTTATGCGGGCTTATTTTGGTCCCTGCGGCATAGGTCTGGGGCACGTTGGAAGATGCGTGCCAATAGCAAAAGAACTTTTGAAGAAAAACGCTGAAGTAGTTTTCTCCACCTATCGAGAAGGCGCACGTTATGTTGAGCGAGAGAAACTCCCACTCATAAAAGCGCCACCAATAGGCTTCCAGGTCAAACCAAACGGAACGATTGATTTCAGACAGACAGCAGTTAACCCAGGTCCTTTCTTTGCCTCTTTCACCCTCATGAAACAAGTAAACGCCGAAATCCAAACAATTGGAGCCTTCAAGCCAGACATAGTCATATCCGACTCTCGAATTTCGCCACTTCTGGCAGCGAGAATTCTGCAAATACCTCGTGTATGCATCTTAAATCAGTTTCAAGTGATAATCCCACGCAGAAAACGGTACCTGCGTCTAGCAAAACTAGCAGACATGGGCACTCTCACTCTTGTTGGCAAAATGTGGGCAAGTGGAAACACCGTTTTGATACCTGACTTTCCTAAACCGTACACGATCTGCACGGGAAACCTTAACATTCCAAGATCCTACAGAAAAAACGTGAAACTAATAGGTCCCATACTGCCTGTGCAGCCGGACACGTTGGCAAGTGAAAAAGAGCTGCGCAGAAAACTAGACTTGCCCCTTGACAAGCCGGTTATCTTCGCACCAATTAGTGGGCCGATACTGGAGAGAGCCTTTTTGACTGGAGTTTTAAGAAAAATCCTCCTAGACTTTCCTGAAGACTACGAAGTTGTTGTCTCGTTCGGATATCCAAGTGCTAATAGCAAGCCGATACGTCACGGCAACGTTACAATTTACCAGTGGATTCCAAACCGTTTTGAATACTTGAAGGCCTGCGACGTGGTAATAGGTCGCGCTGGACACGGAACCATAACACAGTGCATGTGCTACGGGAAACCAATGATACTGGTGCCCACACCAAGCCACACGGAACAGTTGAGCAACGCAAAACAAGCTATGGACTTGGGCGTCGCACGAGTCATCCAGCAAGAAGACATAAGTAAACAACAACTCTTGAAAAACATTGAACAAATCTCCAAAAATAGAATCCCAGAAAGACTCAAAGAAGTCCAAAAAGAAGTTTCAAAATATGACGGGCTAAGCAACGCGGCAAAAACAATAATTGAAACTGCTGAGAAACAAGCAAGTATTTAAGCTGAACAACAAGAACAATAAACACATGTTCCTACCACGCAAAATTCTTGAAGAAAAGCTTCGAAGAATACTTGCGGAAGACGTTGGACAAGGAGACATAACCACCGCCCTACTCGTTCCAGCCCGAAGCATTGCAGAAGCAGAGATAACAGCCAAAGAGACAGGAGTAGCCGCTGGAATCGAAGAAACAAGCATACTGCTTGAAAGCATAGGACTCGAAGTTGAACCTCTAATCTCAGATGGAGAAAAAATAAGAACAAGACAAAAATTGATGAAAATCCGCGGAGAAACACGGACAATACTTACTGCTGAACGCACTGCCCTCAATGTTCTTTCACGCATGAGCGGCATTGCAACAACCACAAATAGGTTGGTGGAAAAACTTCGAAAAGCAAGATTTAGAACAAAAATCGCATGCACACGAAAGACAGCGCCAGGTCTACTGTATTTTGACAAGAAGGCTGTTCTGCTCGGCGGTGGCGACACACATAGAATGCACCTTGACGATATGATTCTGATAAAAGACAATCACATCATAGTCTCTGGAAATGTTGAAAAAACGGTGAAGAAAGCTCGGAAAAACGCTTCATTCAGCAAGAAAATAGAAGTTGAAGTGTCAAACGTCAAAGATGCAGTTACCGCTGTGAAAGCCGGAGCAGACATAGTAATGCTGGACAATTTTTCTCCAAAACAAGTAGAAGAAGCGATGAAACAGATAGAGAAAAATGGTCTTTCTGGAAGGGCTCTGATAGAAGTCAGCGGTGGAATCACGGCAGAAAACATCTTGGATTTTGCTTCAAAACACGTTGACATTGTGAGCCTTGGCGAAATAACCCACAGCGCAGAAGCATTTGATGTAAGCCTAGAAATCACAATGATTGGAAAAGCACATGGCAAACTCTGAGGTTAAGCAAGCGAAGCGATTATGACGCTTTCTATGAATGCGGCTGCCAGCAGTATTGCGATACACGCACCTATCAGGATAAAGGTCTTCTTAAGCTCATTTTTTCCCTTGTGCTGTATTATGCGCCATGTTAACCAAACGCTTTGAGAAAGCGCGATTGAGTATGCAATGAATTCCATCCACGTAAAAGGAAAGATGAACAGAAACAACAAAACAGACAAAGGCGGTATCCCGTTTACTATGCTCTGAGCCGCAATCATAAGTCCCGTATTATACAAAACATAACTGCCGAAGAAAGGACCTGCAATAGGCACAAACATTATCATGTTTATGAAAAAATTGTTCTCGAAAATCGCAAGGGTGCTGCTTGAAACGTCCAGCTCTCTTATGTTTTCCTGCATGTTCTCAAGTTCTTCGTTTAACGTCTCTGCGTCTTGACCGCTGAGCGGCGTTAAAACACCCGCAACTGCCACCATCACTAACAGAAGGAAAAAGCCTAAAACTGTCAAAATCCTCTTTGTGCTTTCAGAAAGACTTTTCCAAGAGCTCAGCATCTACTGACCGACTCCAACTCATTATGTTCTCGGAATTATTTTTAGGGTTCTAAATCCTCTAGCGATTGGATTCAACATTTCCGCAATATTAACCTTCTCCAAAAGTTTCTCTGAATCTTCCGCGAATCCTCTGATGTCGTGCTCCGCGGTTATGAGCGAGTGGAGATACACTCCGTTTTCAGTTAGCATGTGTTGACATTTTGAGGGTAGCCCCAGTATGACGGGCTGGTTTTCTGTAACTGTTTTTTCGCAAGCATACAAGATCGCGTGTGCTCCAGACGTTAACTCTGCAATCCTTACAGGAATGCTTTCTTTTCCTATAGCCAATACTTCAACTCCGTATTTCTGCGTGATCTCATTGGCGATTTTTCTCAGTTTAGGCAGAATTTTCAATAAGTGCTGTCTCGCTTTTGCCGAAATCCTCATGTTTGAAAACTGAATTGGAGAAAGTTGCTCAATGGGGATCGCGCCTAAAGACATGTCAAGATGCACAACATCTGCCTTAGCATTCCTGATCAAATCTCTGCAAAGCTCAGCCTCATGCACTATGACTTCATGCGCGTCGCTTGCGTCTGCAAAGATTGGTTCAGCCAGAAATGTGTCTGCTTCTCGGTAGGGCGGGCTGACCAACACTGACGCTGTCGCGACAATTGAGAGAGGCTTAAACCTGTTGTCCAGTATAGCGGCGGAAGAATCTGCTGAAATAATCTTCAACTGTTCACCCCACAACCTCTAAAACGTTTCTAAGGATTTAGCCTTGCTGCTTTCGTAGGTAATTGTCTAAAACGTATTCCCAAAATGAATATTTCAGAACTTTTGGCTCGGCTAGCTTCAGGCTTCACTGTCTTTACAATTTCAAAATGCTTCTTTATCTTCTGAACAAAGTCATTTAAGAGGTCTCCTTGGAAAACCTTGACGAAAAAGTTGCCAGAAGGTCTAAGCGTCTCAAAGGCAATTTCCAATGCATGTTCTGCCAAGTCTAATTGGCGGGCGTGGTCAACCTCCCATATTCCCGAAATATTCGGCGAGGCATCTGATATTACGACGTCAGCTTTTCTAGGCAGCAATTCCAATATTTGTTGCAGTGTTTCCTGCTCCATAATGTCTCCATCTATTGTTCGAACATAATTTTGGACGAAGGGCTCAATCTGTTTCAAGTCAACTCCCAACACGAATCCTTTGTTTCCAACAACTTTCTTGGTTACTTGAACCCAACCACCAGGCGCAGCGCCAAGATCAACGACAACGTCACCATATTTTATGAATTGGTATTTTCTTATGGCTTGAGAAAGTTTGTAGGATGCTCTTGAACGGTATTTCTCCTCTTTTGCTTTTTTGTAGTAGTAATCTTTCTTTCTGTCTTGTATCCACGCCTTGGGCAAAACTAGCTGTCTCCCACTGCGCCAGATTCACTCTTGACTACAAAGAGAACCCATTCGGTGAGCCTCTCGCAGTCTATGGGTGAAATTGTACTTGACGGATCGCATCTTGGATTGTCTTGGCACATGAGACAGGGACAATCAACTATTGAGTCTATCGACGCTGGAAGCCTCTTGGGAAAAAGCCTATACGTCCATCTCCCGTTCTGAAGCTCCTTGTCTCTGCGGATCAATCCCTTGTTTTCCAGCTTTATGGATATTCTGGAGCCTTCTCTGCTGCTTGCCCCAAGTTGACGCCACAGTTCTGATTGGAGAACTCCTTCAAACCCCGTGTTCATCACTGATTGGAGCGCTCTGTGTTCCAGATCGTTACGTTTCGGCATCATTACCAGTTCCACATTTCTAATGTTAATATATATACAGTTTGAGATAAAAAGTTGTATGTTTACAATCTGAAAAACTACGTTGAAGCATGAGAAGATGAAAGTAAAGAAAACTCGTAAGCCATGCTGCTTGGGGATAGAATCAACAGCAGACGATTTCAGCGTTGGAATATCAACGTTTACAGGCGAAATACTGGCAAACGTAAAGAGTGCATACGTGCCCACTGAAGGAGGCATTCACCCACGTGAAGCCGCCAGACACCATGCAGATGTGGCAGGCAAGGTGCTGGAAGAAGCTTTCGCGAAATCTGGGATAAAGCCTAGTGGCGTGTCGATCGTCGCGTTTTCTCAAGGTCCAGGTTTAGGTCCATGTCTGCGTACGGGCGCAACAGTGGCTCGTGCTTTGGCCTCTTACCTTGGCATTCCACTTGTCGGCGTTAATCATTGTGTGGCACATGTTGAAATAGGCAAGCTGGAAACAGGTGCCAAGGATCCAATTGCATTGTATGTTTCGGGCGGAAACACTGTTGTTTCGGCTTTTGACTCTGGACGTTACAGAGTTTTCGGCGAGACGTTAGACGTTGCCCTTGGAAATTGTCTGGATGTCTTTGCGAGAGAAGCTGGGCTGCGTCAGAAAGTGGGTGTGCCTTTTGGAGCTGTTATTGAAAGACTTGCATCAAAAGGAAAAAGACTTGCCCACCTGCCTTATTCAGTCAAAGGAATGGATGTTTCTCTGAGTGGACTATTGACTGCCGCATTGAATCTTCTCAACAAAGGACAATATAGTCTTGAAGATCTTTGCTACAGTCTTCAGGAAACAGCGTTTTCCATGGTTGCTGAGGTCACTGAAAGAGCCTTGGCGCACACAGAAAAGAACGAGGTGCTGTTGACAGGCGGGGTTGCTGCTAACAAAAGGTTAAAGTCGATGATTGAAATAATCGCAGGTGAGCATAATGCCAAGTTCTGTGCTGTTCCAAGCGAGTTCGCAGTTGACAACGGCGCGATGATTGCTTGGACAGGCGTGCTAGCGTACACGCACGGCGTGGCAACGCCTGTTGAGAAGAGTTTTGTGAAGTTGAAATGGCGTCTCGAAGAGGTAGAGATCCCGTGGATAAAGTGAGCCGTCAAGTCTTGGTCAAGAAGGGAGCAGAGGCAAGTCTCTATCTTGCAAGATGGCACGGCAGAAGAGTGATACTGAAGAGGCGATTGTCTAAGAAGTATCGTCCGCAAACATTGGATGACCAGATTAGATCCTATCGAACGATCCATGAGCCTCAACTGATGCATGAAGCAAAAAAAGCAGGGGTGCCGACACCGACAGTTTTTTTGGTCAGCGTGAAAGAAGCAACAATAATCATGGAGTTCATAGAGGGAAAACAACTAAAACAGTTGTTAAGTGAGGTTTCCTCAGCTAAGAGGAAGGAACTATGTTTGAAAATCGGCGAGTTAGCTGGCAAACTTCATCAACATGGAATAGTCCACGGTGATTTAACCACGTCAAACATGATTCTGGATCAAAGAGGCAAAATCTTCTTTGTGGATTTTGGACTTGGCGAGAAAACAAACGAAACAGAAGCGCGGGGAGTAGATTTACATCTCATGAAGAGGGCGTTGCAAAGCGCTCACTTCAGAATTGCCGGCGAATGTTTCCAAGCCATAACTGAGGGCTACCGGCACGTTCTGGGCGTTGAATGTGAGAAAAACGTTTTAGACAAAATCAGAGAAATAGAAAGAAGAGGACGCTATATTGTTGAAAGGAAGATGTGAACACATATGGGTTTTTCGTTAATAGGGCGGGTGGTATTTTTTGCAACAGGCAACATCAACAAGTTCAAGGAAGCTCAAGATGTACTGTCAAAATCTGGGATAACAGTTGCTATGCTCAGAATAAAATCTCTAGAAATTCAGAGTGACAAACTAGAAGAGATTGCATGGGCAAGCGCCGCTCAAACCTTTGAAGAGTGCCACTTGCCGATTATCGTTGAAGACGCAGGATTGTTCGTAGATGCTCTGAAAGGTTTTCCTGGACCGTACGCTTCTTACGTTTATAGGACAATAGGCAACGAAGGATTGCTTCGACTTATGGAGAAAGCTAAGAACAGAAGAGCAAGTTTTCAATCCGTCATTGCATACTGCTCAACGGACGCGAAATTGCCAACGTGTTTCAGCGGCGAAGTGGTTGGAGAAATTGTCAAGGGAGAAAGGGAAAGGAAAGGTGAGTCAGGCTTTGGTTTTGACCCGATTTTCAAACCAGAGAGCAGTTGCAAAACGTTTGCTGAAATGAGCATGTCAGAGAAAAATAGGCGCTCGCATCGCGCCAAAGCCTTGTGCAAGTTTGCGGAATGGTACAAAAAACGTTGAGAGCACCAAGGCGGTAACGAGCGCTCCAGACATTACCTTTCAGCATGTTACAAACATAGACGCAAAGAAACCCAAGAATACGTGCGGCAAAGGCAAAAACAAGATAAACAAATAGGTGGCAGAAGATACTTGGCGATAAATTGGGACTGCTAGGTAGTCTGGCTAAAATCATACTCATAACTTGGGTTGCCTATTGGATAATGGCTATGATGTGGTTTGCCATCAAAGGGGAGATAGTTATGTTGGCATTGCTCTCAGTGGGACTACTGATACCTCTGTCTTTCATAGCGTACGAATACTGGCAATACAGGCGACGCAAATAGAAGAACAGACTGCTGATTTTTCAAGAGAAACAAATAATTTTAAATATCTGTCTACCTTCGCTCATACAGAGTTCAAGGGATTAGAGATGCCGAAACGAGAAAAGGGAAAATCGCATCAAACGAGACCAGTCAGCAAACGACCTCCAAGCTGGTGCAAATACCAGCCAGAAGAAGTGGAAGCACTTGTAATTAGGCTTGCAAAAGAAGGAAACGCCCCAAGCCGCATAGGAACGATTTTGAGGGACCAGCATTCGATTCCCTTGGTGAAGCCAATAGTTGGCAAAACGATTACGAAAATACTCAAGGAAGCGGAGCTTTCTCCTGCAATGCCTGAAGACTTGGGAAACTTGGTTAAGAGGGCTGAAAGCCTTGCCCTTCACCTTGAGAAGAACAAGAAGGACCTGAACAACAAAAGAGCCCTTCAAGTGGCTGAAGCAAGAATCTATCAACTTTCAAGGTACTACAAACGTGAGGGTGTTTTGCCGCAGAACTGGAAATACGAACCGAAAATAGCGTCTTTAACCTAAATAGGTACACACGTGTTTTCTAGTAGTCAGATTCAAAACTGGAAACGTATGGTTGACATCAGACTTAAATCCTTGAACAATTTAGCATTCCTACACCAGTGTGAGCACTATGCCTTCAGATGAGAATGGTATTTCAGGTTTTCTGGATTCCGTCGCACAATCGGCAAAAGTCATCTTGGACACAGTCAAAGAAGACAGTCTTGTTCATGTTTTTTCACATCTGGATGCTGATGGAGTTGCTGCTGCTGGTATTATTGGAAAGGCACTGTTCAGACTTGACGCTAGGTTCCGAATTCAAGTCACTCAATGGATAAACGACAAAATTGCGAACGAAATTCAATCTGAAAAACCTGGACTGATAATCTTCACAGATCTGGGAAGCGGATACGTCAACTTTGTGAATGAGAAACTTTCAGATTTCAAGACGGTGATTCTAGATCACCATCAAATCATAGGTGAGCCAGCATCCAATATTACACAAGTCAACCCACATCTGAACGGAATAGATGGAGCACGGGACATCAGCGGGGCAGGCGTCGCATATCTCGCAGCTAAAGCCTTGGACAAGATAAACGTCGACTTGGCGCCTATGGCTGTTGTTGGGGCTCTTGGAGACATGCAGGACAAGTGTGACCAGAGAAAACTGGGCGGCGTCAACGAGAGAATAGTTCAAGACGCAACGGACGCGGGGCTTCTGACAGTTGAAAAGGATTTGATATTCTTTGGCAGAGAAACGAGACCTATCCACAGGACTTTAGCCTCCACGACGAACCCGTTTATTCCAGGCATTAGCGGTGAAGAAGACAAAAGCTTAGCTTTCTTGGCGAATTTGGATATTAAGCCGAAAGACGGCGAAAAATGGCGTGCTCTAAGAGACTTGTCCGATGAGGAGAAGAAACGGTTGTGTTCCGCTCTCGCAGACCATTTGCTTTCAAAAGGCTTGCATTATGAAGTCACAAACCTCATTGGGCACGTGTATGTTTTGAACCGCGAGGAGATTTGGACGCCGCTCAGAGATGCTCGAGAATTTGCTGTTTTGCTGAATGCGACTGGACGAATGGACAGACCCAGCTTGGGCGTAGCTGTTTGCATGGGCGACAGAGGGTCTGCGCTTGAAGAATCAAGCAAGGTTCTGGAGGAGTACAGAAGAACACTTAACAGGTATCTCGGATGGGTCATGGAGAAGCCCGAGAGAATGAAAGAACTGAAAAACATCTACGTTGTTCGCGGTGAAAGCTTCATAAACGACAAGATAGTGGGAGCCATCTCGTCCATTCTTTCATCAAGCCTTCCGAACCCAGAGAAACCGCTGATTGCCTATGCGAACGTTGAAGAGGAAAACTTGGCGAAGATCTCAGCAAGGACCATGGACTTCATGACAAACAGAGGCGTCAACCTAGGAGAGGTAATGCAGGTGGCGTCTGAGAGGCTCCAGGGAAAAGGTGGCGGACACAATGTGGCGGCAGGAGCGCAGGTTCCAATAGAAAGCATCAATACTTTCATAGAGATTGTTGATGAATTAGTTGGAATGCAACTCAGAGGCGAGAAGATTGGAAGCGGAAATAACCCTTGAATATGGGCACCCAAGAATCGCAGAGGCAGTTGCCCGAGCAGTGTCACCTGACAACTTTGAAGCACCAAGCGGCTTGTCAGTCAAGACAACGTGGAAGAACGGCAAGTTTTTCACAAGAATGGTTTGCAAGAGAGAACGGTCAAAGCTCATTGCCACAATTGACGACTTGCTTTTTTGCGTTTCCACTGCAGAAAAAACGCTTCAAGCAACAATGAAGACTGAATGAAGGATCAAAGTGATTATTGGGCAATTCATGCTATTCTTTTATAAATGGCGTCAAATAATTAGCTTTTCACTCGCATAAAGAAGGCTTGCAAGATGCCCGTGTTCCGACAACTCACCACGAAGGACGTCGCTTTAACCATTTGCTTCACGGCGCTTTATGCTGTGTTAGCTTCCATTCCCCTTTTTCAAATACTTGGAATGCCAAACAGAAACATAACTGCTGCAGCAGTAGTTGCGCCCATAATTGGTGTGCTTCTAGGACCCTATGTTGGCGTTTTGTCAGCAGCTTTGGGCGGAACTATAGGCTTTTTCAACGGCTCTTTCTCTCCGCCAAGCTTTGTTTCAGGGATTGTTGCAGCTTTGTGCGCTGGGTTGCTGTATAAAGGCAAGCGAATTTGGTGTGCATTGGTCTATATTCTGTTCTTGGCAATTTTCGGCTTCTATCCTTCAGCAGGACCAGTGTGGCTTTTCCCTCTGTCAATGTGGTTTCAAATAATCGGTGTCATACTAATGGTTTCTCCTCTGCAATCGATGGCGACTCGAAATCTAAAGTCCAATAACAATGCGAGGTTTTTCTTCGCTTTTTTCATAATCTCTCTGGTGTCAACGTTGGCTGGACAAATTTCTGGCTCTTTGACTTTCATGTTGATCTCTCCAGTTCCTGCAGAAGGATGGCTGGTGTTGTGGCAAAGCTTGACATTTCTCTATCCCGTTGAGAGGATAATAATTGGGCTGGCATCCGCGTTTATTGGCGTGCCGCTGCTGAGAGTTTTGAGGAAATCAAATCTTGAATCTCTGACTGCGGAGTAGAATCAGCAGATTCGGTGTTTACAGCTTATTTGTCAAGTATGTGGGAATCCAAAAATATTCATGAAGAGGCATTCTTTGAAAGGCATCATCATGTCCAAAGGTCCATATACTCCATCATCAAAATCCACAGGAGCGTTCTTGATCAATACAAAAGGAGTTTTCTCAGTTGCTTCGCCCATCAGCAAATGTGCTGCTGAAGCTAAGTCATCGGCAACCGCATGCCGAGTAATAACCAACGGCTTTCCATAGATGTCTCTGTTTCCTCTATGATCCCTTATGGGTTTGAAACCAGCGACGGCTAAAGCCAAACCAATCGTTCCAATTTTAAGCGGTATCAAGCCGCTGTCAACAATCAAGACTCCAATTCGCTTATCTGTCTTGTCTCTGACTTCTTCCCTAATTGTTTCCACCCACTTCTTCAGGTCAGTCGGCCATAATGCTGCAAAACCAGCAGGAGCGTTCTTATTGTCTATTCCGGCGTTGGCAGTCAAAACCCCGTTTTTGAGTGTCAAAACTGCTTTTTCGACTCCTCCATAGATTTTGTCTGATTCGCGCAAGATCAGTTCGGCAAATTCTGGATGTATTGAATACTGTTTGGCAATTTTTTTTGCTTCCGTTGAAGGTTTAACATCGCTTAGTTTTATCATGCGTCCTTCAGCGTAGGCTATGCTTTTTGAAGCTAAAGCCAACACGTCATTGTTTTCCAACTGTAAATCTTGTTCTTTCAGAGCCTTAAGAAGTGTTTCAACTAGATTATCGCCAACTTTTATGATTTCTGTTTTGACAGCATAGAGTCTCAACGGTCTTATCCCCCATGTAAGACTGGGACAAAGACTACTTCATCTCCTTCTTTGAGCATAGTTTCTAAACCATTCAGTACGCTGATTTCCTTTCCGTTTACCAGTATTAGCGCATTCGGTCTGGGATTTTCAAGCTCTGGATTAATTAGCACGCGTCTCAATGCTGGCCTTTCCTTCATCATATTCCATATTACTTCTTTAAGTGTCAAGTTGCCTTCAAGTTTGATTGCGAGTCTGGTTTTGTGTGTGATGCTGCGGAAACTGCCGACAAATCTGACGGTAACGGCCATTTCATCACTTTCTCCTGCATTGTTAAAGGACTATTATTACGGAGATGTCGTTGACGTTTGTTCCTGTGGGTCCTGTAAAGATGAGGTCGTTTAGCTTCGAGAATAGATGGTAAGAATCGTTTTCAGCCAGAAACTTTTCAGGGGCAAGTCCCATTCTTGTTGTCCTCGTCAAGGTTTTTCCATCTGCTATTGCTCCAGCAGCATCTGTAGGTCCGTCGACACCGTCTGTACTCACCGAGGCCACAATCACTCCGTCTGTGCTCCTCAGTTTTAGCGCTGCTGCCAACGTTATCTCTTGATTTCTGCCTCCCAACCCTTTTCCAGTGACTTTTACGGTTGTTTCTCCGCCTAAAACTATTCCTGCTGGTTTCGCAAGAGGGTTTCCTGAAGTGAAAACTTCGTATGCTATAGAGGCAAGCATCGTTCCAACATGTCTGGCTTCGCCTTCCAACGTTGCCGTGAGCAAAAGCGTGTTAAGTCCTTTTGTTTTGAGATGCTTGCATGTTGCCAAGCTTGCAGATCTGTTGTTTCCAACAACGATGTTGTAAACATTCTTGAATGCTTCGTCATCAGCTTTGGGAGTTTCTGGAATTGATCGTTTCTTGCCGTCTGACAGAACTTTTCTGATGGAATCTGGCGTCTTCTCCCATAACTCGTATTTCTTCAGAACTTCTATTGCGTTGTCAAATGTTGTTGAGTCTGGAACGGTTGGACCTGATGCAATAAAGTCCAGCGGGTCACCCACAACGTCAGAAAGGATAAGGTTCAAGACTTTAGCAGGGAATGCTTTTTTGGCAAGCCAGCCGCCCTTGAAATTTGAAATGTGTTTTCTAACGGTGTTGATCTCGTTTATTGTTGCGCCTGATTTGAGCAGCAAATTCGTAAGTTCCCTTTTGTCCGAGATTGAAATTCCGCCTCGAGGTAGCGGCATGAGGCTTGAGCCCCCGCCAGAAATCAAACAGATTATTAGGTCGTCTTTTCCTGCTTTTTCAACAATATCCAACATGCAACGTGTTCCTTCAACGCCTGCTTCATCTGGAACTGGGTGGCTTGCTCCATGAAGTTTCACAATCTTTGTTCTGTGTTTGTCTCCATGCGGAACGTTGACAAGTCCGCCTGTTATGTGTTTTCCCAATATTTGTTCTACGACTTCAGCCATTGCGCCGCCTGCCTTACCGCCGCCTATAACGTAAACGTTGCTTAGTTGTCTCAAATCAAAGCAGTACTCATTCGCTTGGAGAGTGTCGTTCTTCAGCAAAAGTTTCGATTTTAATATTCGTTTCGGGTCAACAGCGTTTAATGCTGACTCAAGACTTTCCAGTGCTAATGTTCTGGCTTTTTGGTCAAGTCTTGTCTCGCCGTTCTCTATTAGTTGTTTCTTGTTTGTTATTGAAACCATTTCTATTACCGATTGTTGATTTTTCGAGGGACTGATGCGTAAGTGTAATAAGTTAATGCTAATAAAGAATTTTACAAATCAATGAGCTGGTGAATATTGTGCCGAAACCCAAGATTTACATTACACGTGAACTTCCAGAAAGAGGTCTGGCAATAATCAAACAACACTTCGAAGTTGAAGTCTGGCCTGAATACGCGGCGCCGCCGAAAAAAACGATAATTGAAAAGGCAAAGAATGTTGACGCTCTTGCCTCGCTTTTGTCTGACAAGATAGACTCTGAAGTTTTTGACGTTGCTCCCAAACTGAAAATGGTTGCCCAGTTAGCTGTGGGTTTTGACAACATAGATGTGCAAGAGGCTACAAGGCGAGGCATATATGTGTCGAACACTCCCGAAGTGTTGACGGACACAACAGCAGACTTTGCTTGGGCTTTGCTTATGGCGATTGCAAGGCGTGTGGCTGAAGCAGACAGGTACGTTCGCGGAGGAAAATGGAAAGTAGGTTGGCACCCAAGCATGATGCAGGGCAGAGATGTTTATGGTGCAACAATAGGAATCGTTGGAGCGGGAAGAATTGGCTATGCCGTTGCGAAAAGAGCGACAGGCTTTGACATGCGAATTCTCTTCTACGATGTTATTCCAAGACCTGAAATGGAGAAGGACTTTGGCGCAAAACGTGTGGACCTTGACACGCTGCTGAAAGAGTCTGACTTTGTGAGCGTTCATGTTCCGTTAATGAAAGAGACCCATCACCTGATAAACGCTGAGCGGCTCAAGATAATGAAGAAGACTGCTTATCTGGTAAACAACGCACGTGGACCAGTTGTTGACGAAAAAGCCTTGTACGAAGCGTTGAAAGAGGGAAGAATAGCTGGCGCTGGGCTTGATGTTTTCGAGCAAGAACCTACATCAATGGACAATCCTCTGCTTAAACTTGACAATGTTGTCGTTGCTCCACACATATCGAGTGCAAGCTATGAAACACGGTCCAGAATGGCCGAGATGGTTGCTGAAAATCTTGTTGCGTTCTTTGAGGGAAGGAAACCGCCAAACCTCGTCAATCCAGACGTTCTGAAGGTGCGACCACTGTCAAGGCAATTCTAACCATTGTTTTATCTGCTGCCGCACTGCAATAGTTAAATACCCCATGCTTTTTACCTTTATTTTCCTTTCAAATTAAGGTGATCTAAGTGGATTCCATCTTTGCAAAGAGAATGGAAACTTTAGGAACTGAAACAGCCTTTGAAGTGCTTGCTAAGGCGCGGGCTCTTGAGAAACAAGGCAAGGACATTGTGCATTTAGAGATCGGTGAACCAGATTTTGACACCCCGCGAAACATCAAAGAAGCTGCTGCGAAAGCGCTGTATTCAGGTTACACGCACTATGTTCCATCCGCAGGCATTCCTGAATTTAGGCAAGCCATTGCAGAGTACATTTCAAAGACCAGAAAGATAGATGTCAACGCGGACGAAGTTGTTGTAACTCCCGGCGGCAAACCAGTAATGTTCTTCAGCATACTGGCACTGGTAAATCCAGGAGACGAAGTTCTTTATCCGAACCCCGGCTTTCCCATATACGAGTCTCTGATAAACTTTGTCGGTGCCAAGCCAGTGCCTATACCATTGAAAGAAGAAAACGATTTCAGCCTTGACCCTGAATACGTTAAAGAGAAGATAACGAAGAAAACCAAAATGATAATTATAAACTCTCCAGAAAACCCGACAGGCGGCATTCTCACCAAGGATCATTTGAAGGTGATAGCTGACTGCGTTGCGGACAGAGATGACCTGTTTGTACTTGCAGACGAGATTTACAGCAGAATAATCTATGAGGGTAAACATGAAAGCATCACCGCGTTTCCAGGGTTGAAAGAGAAGACGATTTTGCTTGATGGTTTCTCTAAAACCTATGCTATGACTGGTTGGCGACTTGGTTACGGCGTGATGCAGAAGGATCTCGCTCAAAAGGTTGCGCAACTCATGACCAACTCAAATTCATGCACCTGCTCTTTCATCCAGATGGCTGGCCTTGAAGCTCTGAAGGGACCCCAAACAGAGTCAGAAAAGATGGTTGCTGAATTCAAGAAACGAAGAGAAGTCATAGTTTCAGGTTTAAACAAGATTAAGGGCATAACCTGCAAGAAGCCAAAGGGAGCCTTCTACGTGTTCCCAAACATCACTGGAACAGGAATGGACTGTCGTAAACTGGGTGATCATCTGCTTTACAATGGAGGGGTCGCTGTCTTACCTGGGACATCTTTCGGGAAGTTTGGCGAAGGCTATCTGCGTTTGTCGTTTGCGAACTCTGTTGAAAACATCAAGAAAGCTCTGGAACGTATAGGTAAAGCTCTGGAAAACCGTTAAACTCTAATCCTCTATTTTTTCTTCAGTTAGAGTTTCGACAATGTCTGAGGCCAGCCGTACTAGGTCGTCTGCCTTTTTCACGGCTCTTTCTCCATCTGCTTCCTCTGTTTGAGCCAGTTGTTGTATTGTTCCCTCAATCTCCACTAGGCACTTCAAAACGGGGTCTTCTATTGTTTGCGTCTTCTCCACGGTTTCTCTTATCACGATTTCTATGAAGGCAGGTTCTCCCAGACTGTAGTATACTGCGTTTCGTGCTTTTCTAACAGCTTCCAAAACAAGGCTTGGAGCCATGTAGGGCATTTTTCTAGCTGCTTCAAGCTCTGCTCTCGCTTCGCGCAGGTATCGCAGTGCCCATCCTTTTCTGTATTCATCCATCATGTTTTTGCCCTTTTTCCGGTTTGACAAAATTGAGAAACAGTTAAGCTTGCTCGTTTTCTTCTTTCTCTTCTTCCGTTGAAGTTTCGCTCACGGGTTCTTCTTCTTCCGCGGCAAGGCTGTGGCTTATGTACCCTGCAATTTGGTTTCTTATCTTTATGGTGGTTCCTTCAGTGAGTGTGGCAACTAATTGTTTGTTTTCCTCAAAATCACGAGAAAATTTGTCAGGAAAACGTCTGACAAGTTCTTTTGCAGTGCGTTTTATCTGATCTGTTCGTACATTTCCCAACGTTGGTTCCTCCAAACACGTGCGAGGTTTTCTGTCGTCCTCTGATGAGGACGTTTTGAACCACCCTCTCATACACACGGCAAGGCTAATTTAACTTTACTCTGAAAAAGCCTTCAAAATTCTTTGCGATCTGATCAGCAACATCTTCAACGTCTAGTTCCTTGATTTCTGCTATGGCTTTGACGACTGTTGGGATGAAGGCGGGAGTTGTTCTCTTGCCGTTGAAAGGCTGTTTGAAAAATCGCACTGGCCCATCTGTTTCAGTCAACAGATTTGTCAAGGGCACTCTTCTAACGACGTCACGTATGCCGTTTGAGTAGGCTGTCGGCGCCCCTTCAGTGATAAAATATCCATGTTCTATGGCTTTAGTTAATGCGCTTATGGGGTTGCTGAACCAGTGTAACAAGACATTCTTGAGATTGTAGGTTGGGAGCATTTCAACTATCTGTGCTGTTGTGCCGCGTGAATGGATTATCACTGGCAGATCAAGCTTCTCCGCAGTTTTCAGCATTTCGTCGAAAACTTTCAGCTGTTTTTCCCATACTGCTATGTACTTGTAATCTAGCCCTATTTCCCCGATTGCTATCACCGTCTTGTTTTGTCTATGTTCTGATATTAGTTTCAGCGTTTGTTGAAGCTCATCTTCAGACAGACTGCTGATATTCCATGGATGAATCCCTAAAGCAGCATAAACGATTCCTGGATGCTGGTCGGCGAGCTTTAGGCTTTTGATGCTTGTTTCCAAGTTCATGGAGTTCGAGACTAAGGCAACAACATTGGAGTTTTTTGCTTCAGCTACTATTTCATCGGTGAATCCGGAGTATTCTTGGTCGGAAAGGTGAATGTGGGCGTCAACAAGTCTCATTCTAGCATCACGTTGCTCATATCACTCTCTTGTTTGATTTTTATAATTTCCTCTTCAAACCGAATTCACGCTTGCAGATAACATCTACGTTCAGTCTGGTGTGTTGAGGACTTGTAGATGACAATGGCTTTGAACGATGGCAGGTACGTGTTTGGCAAAGATTATTAACAATAAGTGTTAAATATGGCTTTAAAGAGAAAAAGAGGCTACGGAGAACTCTTTATGGTCGATTTAGAACTTGCCGTAGCTCCAATGCACAGGTTGTGCAAAAAAGCTGGAGCAGACCGAGTGAGTGAAGCAGCAGCAAAAGAATTGGCTAAAGCGCTAGAAGAAATCGGTGTAAAAATTGCTAAAGAAGCTCTGGATTTTGCGATGCACGCAGGAAGGAAAACTATAAAATCTGAAGACATAGAAATCGCCGCCAAAAAAGTAATGAACAAATAGCTCTCTCAAGCTTCTCTTTTCTTTTTGCCAAGAAAGAGAATTGAAATAGTACTGTTGCGTTTTAGCGTCGAAAACCTAATGAACCACGAAGCAGACCTCAACTGTGGATGCTGAGAATAATGGGTGGAAAAAAGAAACTGAATTTAAAGCAAATGGAACGCATGCAGGATAAGAAGGGTGAAGAAGACAAAGAGAAGGATAAGAAGAAAAAGGAGAAATCTGGAGCACCACGAGAGAAAAGACCGTTGGGAATTATTCCGCCTAACCCGAAAAGTGAGAAGGTTGTCAGCGAATTGAAGAAGATGCGTGTTCTGACGCCGTACGCAGTTGCCTCGCGTCTTAACATACGAATGAGTGTGGCGAAAGACTTGCTTGAAACGCTGGAGAAGAATGGCACAATTCAGTTGGTCTCAGGAAATCATAACATCAAGATATACAAAGCAGACTAATCTTCTGCAATGCTCGTTTTTCCTCTTTGATCCGTCTTAGTCTTTTGGAGATAGTGTTTCCTTTGGTGTTCCCAGAGAGAGTGTACACTGGTGAAGAGGTTCGAAAAGCCAAGGAACTCATCGATAAAGGCTACCGCCACAACTTAACAGTCAAAGGCAGCTCATGGTTCAAACAGAAAGTAGAAGAGGCACTCAGCATTATCACATCGGTTGGCTACTGCGATTTTCTAAGAACGTACATTCGTTGCATAACAGAAATTGACGGCTTCACTCAACTACGCGAGGCTGATGCGTCAGTTTGGGCCAACAAATACGCGGTCGAAAATCCCGTTGACGCCGCCAGCATTTTCATACAAAAAGCCAATAGCATGAAAGAGTATCTTGAGGGTCGCCTTCATTATGGTGGCGAGGCAGAGAAACGCTCGGTTAGAAAACGCATCGAATTTCTTGAAATATTGACGAAAAAGAGCAAAGAAAAAGAAGTAGTCGCAGAGGCTGAAAGACTTCTACGGTTTTGGAGCGACAGCTCCCTCGCTTACTAAGAGTTCTATTCTGATTTTTGTTCCACTTTTCACTTGTTTGAACACTTCAAGGTTCTTGGTGATTTTGCCCAAAATACTGACTGGGCTATAGGGCTGGGAGTCACCGTGAAATATGCATACAGCGCTTCCCATGGGCCAAAATGCAATAGTTCCCTTTTCAACGACGGCTTTTGCCTTTTCTTCCCCCATCTTTATCGGTGTTTCAAAGTATACCTCTTCCTTCCACAGCGCTGCTCTTCCTTCCATCGGAAGTTTCCTGACTATCATGTCTATGGTCCTAGGAGACAAGAAACGCACAAGTTCGCCTTCTCCCTCTCCTAACCCTTCGATTATGAATTTTACGCTTATCCGTGAGATTTCTGCTTTTTCCTCAGTCATTATTTTCCACTTCTTCGAAGGAAGTTTTCCAGAATCTGTTCAAGCGGCACAGGACCTAAGACTTTCAATTCATAATTTGCTCTTGTTGTTGGCTTGTTGATGGTTATGACTCGACGCAAATCGATGGGGGTGCCAAGCACTACGGTGTCACATGGAGTGCGGTCGATGGTTTCCTTAAGTTCCGCCACTTGTTTTCCGCCGTATCCTAACGCTGGAAGAAGTGCTCCTAAGTGCGTGTATTTTTTGTATGCTTCTTTTATTGAGCCCACCGCATACGGTCTTGGATCGACGATTTCACTTGCTCCACAGTTTTTGGCAATTATCGTTGCAGCTCCGTAAGGCATGCTGCCATGTGTTACAGTTGGTCCATCTTCAATTGCCAAGACTCTTTTTCCTTTTATCAGTTCAGGTTTTTCAACAGTTATCGGCGAGGCAGCGTCTAACACGATGGCGCTTGGGTTAAGCATCTTTATGTTTTCTTTAACTTGCTTAACCTTACTTGGATCTGCCGTGTCAACCTTGTTTACTATTATGACGTCTGCCATTCGAATGTTGGTTTCGCCGGGGTGATAGGCGCTTTCGTGTCCTGCTCTGTGTGGATCAGCTACGACGATGTTCAGGTCTGGCTTGTAGAAAGGCATGTCGTTGTTGCCTCCGTCCCACACTATGATGTCAACTTCTTTTTCTGCTTCTCTCAGAATTTCTGCATAGTCAACTCCTGCATAAACAATTATTCCGTTGTCAATGTGTGGCTCATACTCTTCTCGCTCTTCGATTGTGCACTCATGTCTGTCCAGATCTTCGTATGAAGCGAAACGTTGCCAGACTTGTTTTCTCAGATCTCCGTAGGGCATTGGGTGTCTGATTGCAGCAACCCTCAAACCTCTGCTTTTCAGTATCTTTGCAACTTGGCGTGAGGTCTGGCTTTTTCCAGAGCCTGTTCTAACAGCGCCAATGGCAACTACGGGAACTTTTGCTTTCAGCATTGTTGTTTTTGGTCCCATTAGACGGAAGTCTGCACCGTTTGCCAGCACTATGGATGCTTTGTGCATGACGTACTCGTGGGAGACGTCACTGTAGGCGAATATGACTTGATCAGCATTTTGTTCTTTTATTAGGGAAGGAAGTTTCTCTTCTGGGTATATTGGTATGCCCTGCGGATAGTTTGGACCTGCCAGCTCTGCGGGGTAGCCTCGTCCCTCTATGCCTGGAATCTGCGTGGCTGTGAAAGCCACAACCTCATAAGCGTCGTTGTTTCTGAAGTAGACGTTGAAATTATGGAAGTCTCTGCCAGCCGCACCCATTATAACGACTTTAGTCTTCATTATTGAGTCCCTCGTTCAAAACCCCGAAGCCGTGGGGAGTTCAATATTAGTGAAATCATTCCATATAAACCTTGACGCGAAGAACTATTTCAGAAGATGCAGAACTGTTTCACTTATGAAATCTGCCTGCTTAGCAGTGACGCCTGGATGGACGGGCAGTGAAAGAACCTGTGTTGCAGCCTTTTCCGTTGCTGGCAATCCGTATTTGCCAAATTTGCTGTAGTATGACATCAAATGCACTGGATTCTTGTAGTAGATTTCTGCTCCTATTCCTTCCTTTTTCAGTTTCTCAACGATTCTGTCTCTCTGTTCTTTCTTCACGTTCTTTATTCTAACTGTGTAAAGATACCAGCTGCTTGTGCATCCCTTCGGCTCTTTCGGCAACTGCAAGCTTCTTGCTTTCCCAAGTTTTTCAGTCAGTCTCCTCGCGTTTTTGCTTCGTTGAGCAACAAATTCCGGCAGTCTTCTCAACTGCACGCAGCCTATTGCTGCTTGAATCTCTGGCATGTGATAGTTGTGTCCAAGCATGAGTGAATTGTATTTCTCTTTCTCGCCGTGGCTTCGCATGAAACTTACTTTTTCTGCAATCTCATCATCGTTTGTGGTTATCATTCCGCCTTCGCCTGTGGTCATGTTCTTACTTCCGTAGAAGCTCCAGCATGCGACATCGGCAAGGGCTCCGACAGGCTTTCCTTTGTAGGTTGCTCCATGTGCTTGAGCAGCATCTTCAACGACTTTTAAGCCATGTTTGTCAGCTATTTCTCTTAGTGGTTGCATGTCAGCTGGTAAACCATAAAGGTCTACTGGCATTACGGCTTTGGTTTTTTTCGTTACGGCTTTTTCAACTGCTTTCGGTGAAACCGTGTATGTGTCTGGGTTTATGTCAACGAAGACTGGTTTAGCTCCTGTCATCACAACAACTTCGGCTGTGGCTACAAACGTGAAGCTTGGGAGAATCACTTCGTCACCAGCTCCTATTCCTGATCCTGCAAGTGATAAATGCAAGGCGGCAGTTCCTGTGTTCACGGCTACTCCATGCTTCGCCTTAACAAACTTTGCGAAGTCCTTCTCGAACTTTGTTACCGTGGAACCTGCGCCAAGCCCGTGTGTAAGTGCGCCGCTTTTCATTACTTTGACAACGGCGTCTATTTCTTCTTTGCCAATTTGTGGAGCGTTAATTGGAATCATTCTATTCACACATAATTCTATGTTTGATATGATAATTAATTTTGTGTATATTCTTGAGGCATGTCTATGCTGTCAAAACATGCTATTCTCGATGCGTATGATCACATTCTGCGTTGATTCTGTCGCCATCAATTCGTTCCATTGAGACGTCACAACGTCTTTAGGAGTTGTTTCCACCCACGAATAGGTTTCGTTATCCAAATGCAAAACCATGTGGGTTGTGCCGTCTTCAACAAATATTGATATTTGGAAAAGTGATGTTTCCATCATAAAGAATAATAGAGGGCTACAACCCACACAATACTTGAGCCAATTTGCGGATGGTTGCACGGATGAGCCGAATAGGCGTCTATGTTTGTCACTGCGGTTTAAACATTGCCGGCGTTGTTGATGTTGAGGAAGTTGCCGAATACGCCAAAAGCCTGCCAGATGTTACGGTTGCCAAACACTACGCTTACATGTGCTCTGAACAGGGGCAACGCATGATCCAAGACGACATCAAAACCCGCAAGCTTGACAGGATAGTCATAGCCACGTGCTCACCTCGGATGCACGAGGAAACCTTTCGCAAAGCAGTTGCCAAAGCAGGACTAAACCCTTACCTTGTTGAAATTGTTAATCTGCGTGAACATGTTTCATGGCCTCACAGCTATGAGCCTGAGCAAGCCACAGAAAAAGCTAAGGTGCTTGTGAGGATGGGTGTGGCGCGTGTGAGGCTTCTGGAGCCGCTGGAGAAACGGAGGGTGCGTGTTGAGAAGGACGTTTTGGTTGTCGGCGGAGGTATTGCTGGTATTCAGGCTTCGCTGGATTTGGCGAATGCTGGTTTCAGAGTATATCTTGTGGAGAAGTTGCCGAGTATTGGCGGGCGTATGGCGCAGTTGGACAAGACGTTTCCGACGCTTGATTGTAGCGCGTGTATTTTGACGCCGAAAATGGTTGATGTTGCCCAACATCCGAACATTACTTTGTTGACTAATTCTGAAGTTGTCAGCGTGAATGGTTTTGTTGGTAACTATGAAGTTACAGTCTTGAAGAAGCCTCGATACGTTGACGAGGACAGGTGTGTGGGCTGCGAACTCTGCACGAAGGTCTGTCCAGTTAAAATTCCTGACAGGTTTAACGAGAATCTAAGTCAAACCCGCGCAATATCGATCTACTCGTCTCACGCTGTGCCGAAAGTTGCAGCGATTGACCCCGAACACTGCCTAAGGCTGAAAACCAAGAACAAGAAAGTGTGTGGCAAATGTTTGGAAGCATGTGAAGCCAAGGTCATAGATTTCGGACAAAAGCCTCAGAGCATTCAGCTTAAAGTCGGCGGAATAGTCATTGCCGTAGGTTCTGAAGTTTTTGATGCGTCAAAAGCGTCTGAACTCGGTTATGGGCGCTTTCCAAACGTCATTTCCAACATAGAGTTTGAAAGGATTTCTGACGCGTCAGGACCGACAAGCGGCAAGATCATGTCTCCGAAAACAAGCCAACCTCCTAGGAACATTGTTTTTGTTCAATGTGTGGGCTCTCGTGACAGGCGTTTCCACGAGTATTGTTGCCGTGTTGGCTGCATGGTTAGTCTGAAGCAAGCGATTCTTGCGCGGGAGAAGCTTGGTGAGGACGTGAATATTTACGTTTGTTTCAATGATTTGCGGTCTTTTGGCAAGGGCTATGAAGAGTTTTATCGACGAGCCAGAGATTTGGATGTTAATTTTGTAGCTGGGATTCCGTCTGACATTCGAATGGCTGCGGATGGCTCGCTTTATTTTGACGTTTTTGAGAGGGGCACGAACAAGCTTCTGGAGATGCATGCTGACTTGGTGGTTCTTGCAAACGGGCTTGTTCCAAGCGATGACATTAGACGGATTAATGAGCTTTTTCATGCTTCGCGCAGTGCTGACGGTTTCCTGCTGGAAGCTCACCCGAAACTGAAGCCGCTAGAATGTTCGACTGCTGGGATTTTTCTTGCAGGAGCATGTCAGGCACCTAAGGACATTCCTGACACAGTGGCTCAGGCGAGTGGTGCAGCGGCGAAGGCTATTGATTTGTTGTCCAGTGGGGAGATTGAGCTTGAGCCTTTAAAGGCTGTTGTAGATGAGGATTTGTGCAGTGGGTGTCGCATTTGTGAGTCGCTTTGCCCGTTTTTGGCAATTGAAATGAAAACGGAAAAAGAGGATGGTGCTGAGAAGTTGAGAGCAGAGGTTGTTGAAGCTGTGTGTCAGGGATGTGGCTTGTGTGGTGCTGCTTGTCCAACTGGCGCCATCAAGATTCAGCAGTACGGCAGAAAACAGGTTTTGGCACAAGTTGATGCGGCTCTTATAGAGGCAGAGGCTAAGGGAGGAAGCTGACTGTGAGTTTGGTTGACTCCATGTCTATGGCTAAGCCGAACCTTGAAAGCCGCGGAAAGATTCTGGCTAAACTTGGGAGTCGAGAGTTGG
>JADDYB010000100.1_pt1 | contig 25681 bp, 27 predicted proteins | sample 8641941 | NCBI WGS metagenome assembly JADDYB01 (sample SAMN16275377, study PRJNA637457) | freshwater sediment metagenome | isolation source: Lake Kineret sediment | place: Israel: Lake Kineret | collected 2013
CACTTCTGCCAATGTCAAACCCCAAATCCTTCATAGCCTTCTTGAAATACCGCGTGTGCTCCCACAACGTTCGCACGTGTTGGGGTTCTTTCTCTAAAACGTCAATCGCCGCCAAACAAGCAGCAGCAACGGCAGGCGGATGAGAACCGCTCAGAAGCCAAGTCCGCGACTTGTTATAGGCAAAACTGACTAGGTCTCTGGAACCAGAAACATGCCCACCGACCACGCCGAAAGCCTTCGAAAACGTGCCCATCTCTACGTGAACCTTGTCCCTGTCAAGTTTGAAGTGCGAAACAATGCCTCTACCGCCGTCGCCGAGAACACCCTCGCCGTGAGCGTCATCAACATAAACCATCGCGCCATGTTCCGCGGCTGCTTCTGCTATGCCGTCCAATGGTGCTATGTCGCCGTCCATCGAGAAAACTCCATCAGTAATTACCAAAATCCGCTTGTAAGGTGGGCTGTGCTTTTCCGATTCTTCCAAAACACGATGCAAATCTTGAACATCAGAATGCTTGTAAACAGCTCTCTCAGCACGCGACAACCTTACGCCGTCAATGATGCTGCCGTGATTCAGCTCATCACTTACTATGAGGTCATCTTTGCCAGCCAATTGAGGAATAAGACCAGCATTCGCTGCAAAACCAGTCTGATAAACCAGCGAAGCATCAGCACCCTTAAACTTTGCAAGCCGCCTCTCCAACTCAATATGCAAATCCATGTTCCCAGCAATCGGACGAACAGAGCCAGAACCAGCACCGTGAGTGCGAACCGCCTCTATCGCTGCTTCCTTCAGTTTCGGATGATTGCTCAAACCCAGATAGTTGTTGGAACAAAACATCAAAACCTTTTTCCCATCAACAACACACCAAGGAGTGCTCGGTCCCATCAAGACCCGAAGCTTCCAGTCAAGCTCGCTCTTAACCAACTCTTCATACTCTTCACGCATAAAAGCCGTAGGATTCCGCATCTGCAACCACACTCTCCATTTTCCCTATCTTCCACCAATTCTATTAACTCTTTCCACAACCTCAAACAAGTTTCTTCGTCAACTTCTCAACCATATCCTTCGCCATAGCAGCCAAATCATACACTGGCTTCCAACCCCAATCCCTGCGCGCCACACCATCGTCAATGGACATGGGCCAAGAATCAGCAATCTTCTGCCTGAAATCAGGCTTGTACTCACATTTGAAGCTAGGAATGTGCTTCTTAATCTCAGCCGCCAGTTCTCCAGCAGAAAAACTCGTCCCAGCCACGTTGTAGCCGTCATGACGCTTAACCCTTGAAGCATCAGCCTCCATCAAATCCACTGTTGCTTTAATGCAGTCAGGCATATACATCATCGGCAAAACAGTGTCCTCCCGCACAAAACACGTGTACCGTTCTTCTTTATCGCCTCATAAAAAATCGCCACCGCATAATCCGTCGTCCCGCCTCCAGGCAACACCTCACTGCTTATTATGCCTGGATAACGAAGACTTCGAACATCCAAGCCGAACTTTAAGAAATAATAATTACAAAGCAGTTCACCAGCAACTTTTGTAACCCCATACATGGTTCCAGGAACCAGCACTGTCTCCTGAGGCGTGTTAAGACGCGGCGTTGCAGGACCAAAGACAGCTATTGAACTGGGCCAAAACACCCTAGTCAAACGATGTTCTCTTGCGACTTCGAGAATGTTGTAAAGACTGCCCATGTTCACGTTCCAAGCAAGCTGCGGGTTTGCCTCGCCTGTAGCTGACAGAAGCGCCGCCAAGTGATAGATTGTGTCAACATCATACTTCTTCACAACCTTCTCAACGCTCTCGCGGCTGTTAAGGTCAACAGTCTCGAAAGGTCCAGAATCTCGCAGTGCTTCGCTGGGCTGTCGTTTATGTCCAACCGCAACAACATTGCTGCCACCATACTTCTTCCGCAATTCTAAAGTCAATTCAGACCCGATCTGACCCGTAGAGCCGGTTACAAGAATTCTTCGCATAGCCTTTCCGCTCATGCATTAACCCTCGCTGTTGTTGAAAATGATGTTGAAACGTTTTGGATATAAGAATTATGGGATAAAAACCCAGTTTTGCACAGTATTTGACGAGAGTGTTGTTCACCAGAAACAGTTTATAGCCTACGTAACAAGTCTTGTTTTGTTGAAGGGCGCATGAAAGTAGGCTTCATTGTCAACCCGATTGCAGGCATGGGCGGCAAAGTGGGCTTGAAAGGAACAGACAACGTCCTAGGAGAGGCAGTGAAGAGAGGAGCGGAGCAGGTGTCGCCCACGAGAGCAACGGAGTTCCTGCAAAAACTTAAAGAAAACATGAGACAGACAAAACTTGAACTTTTAACCTGCCCATCAATCATGGGTGAAAAAGAAGCAAGAACCGCGGAATTCCCGTTTCAAATTCTGCCAATGAAAATCAAGAATGAGACAAGTGCAGAGGACACGAAAACCGCCGTCAAACTCTTGGTCAAGGCAAAGGTTGATTTGATAGCTTTCGTCGGAGGAGACGGCACAGCCAAAGACGTTTTCGACGCCATGCAAAGCTGCAACTCAGTGCCCGCTTTAGGTGTTCCGTCAGGAGTTAAAATGTACAGCGGCGTTTTCGCAGTAAGCCCCGCAGACGCTGCAGATGTTGTTTTGGCTTTCGCTGAAAACCAAGCAGAAGTAGCCGAGTTCGAAATATTGGACACTGACGAAGAAGCCATTCGCAACGACGTTTTCTCAGTGAAGTTGCATGGCTTTCTGAAGGGGCCGTTTGTTCCAATGCACGTTCAAGGAAGCAAGCAGGTAAGCCCTGAAACGGTTGATGAGAAAGAAAACCAAACAGCCATAGCAAAATCAATAGTAGAAGAACTGCCTGCAGACGGGACGTACATACTTGGACCTGGAACAACTGTCAAACGCGTGGCAGAGTTGCTGGGTGTGGAAAAGACGGTGTTGGGCGTTGACATCTACAAGAAAGGCGCTATCAAGTTGGATGTTAATGAGAAACAAACTTTGAAAGAAGTAGACAGTTGGCAGAACGTTTGGATTGTCCTGTCACCGATTGGGCGTCAAGGAATTCTTTTGGGAAGAGGAAACCAGCAGATAAGCCCAGAAATAGTCAAAAGAGTTGGAAAAGAGCGGATAATCGTTGCGGCGACTAAGAACAAGCTGCAAAGCATAGAAGGAAAAACTTTGAGAGTTGACACAGGAGACAGCGAAGTGGACAGGGCACTCAGAGGATACATCAGAGTAGTTACAGATTACCGAGAATGGCGGCTCATGCCAGTCCAGTAGGGCTAAGCCCCAAACTTGTCGACTCTGCCAAGGAAATTCATCAAAATCGGCATCAGATCCAAACCTCTTATCCTGTTCAATCCGCCCTTAGCGCAAGACCTTTCATCAAACACTGCAACACCGTCACGACGCACGTACGGACCAGCAATCACGGCTGGGACAGGATCACCTTCATGGTTTCCAGTAGCCAAAGAAGTTGTGTGATCAGCGGTCACAGCCAGATAAGTCGAATCTAAATCAACATTATCAAGCAGGTGACCAACAACGCCGTCAATTTTCTCAATTGCTCGGATTTTCTGTTCAGCATCTCCATCGTGGCTGGCAATATCCGGCGCCTTCACATGCAAAAGCACAAAATCACACCGCTTCAACGCCTGAACTGCTGCTTTAGCTTTGCCCAAATAATCCGTCTGTAGAGTGCCAGTTGCGCCTTTAACATCCAATATTTCCATGCCCACGATTTTGCAAATACCTCTAATTAGAGGCGCAGCGCCTATACAAGCGGCTTCTACACCGAATTTCTGTGAAAGAGGCTGAACATTTGGAACGGTGCCTGCTCCTCTGCACAGAATAATGTTTGCCTGCGGCAGTTTACGCTTGACTCTTTCTCTGTTGAGCGGGTGTCCTTTCAGAACTTCGCTAAACTTGTCTGTCAGTTCATTTGCGATTTTGGCGGTTAACTCTGCCTCTGGGGTCGAGTCTAAAGGTTTCACGGTTAAGACTTTTTTTCCAGTCTGTTCTGGGTCGCTGTCGCTGATGGCTTTGGAAAGTTTAGCTCCGCGTATTATGAGAACTGCACGGTGCTGCAGAGTGTTTTTGAACACGAAATCAACGCCAAAAGACTTCTTTAACTCTATTTTCTGGAGGCTTTCAGCAAGTCTAGCAGCATCCTCACTTTCAATTCTGCCCGCACGTCTGTCTGTAACGACAAGGTCATCGTTGACCGTTGCGAAGTTACATCGGAAACAAACGTCTCCTGGCAGGACTTTCATTCCTGACCCAACAGCTTCCAGAGCCCCTCTTCCAGAGTACACTTTTGACGCGTCATAACCAAGCAACGCAAGCGTGGCGGCATCACTTCCTGGAGGTATTCCAGGCGATAATGGGTCGATTATGCCGCAGATTCCCTTTTGTGCTAGATGATTTAAGTAAGGTTTGCGGGCTGTTTCTAATGGTGTCTTCCAACCGAGTCTTTTTACGGGTCTGTCAGCCATTCCGTCCCCAATAACCAAAACTGCCTTCAATCCCAATCACGCCATCCAAATCGAGGAAGGGCAAGTTCAAGTTTACGCCTTAGGCAGTTAAAACACTTGTGCAGACAACAGCTCAAAACAATGAGTAAAGAAAATGCTTAATAGATTCTTTCAGCATTGGAGTAGAACGTGGTTGAACATGGGCGATTGCGTTCCACGTTGCTAAATTCTCTTCCAGACTACTTCGCATCAGAATGGTTTTTACGTTAGAATTATATTCAACCAGTGAAAAACAAAGAAGAGGTTAAGATGTCAACTAAAGAAAACAAGAAGGAAAGAACTGCTCCAAGAGAACAGTGGAGCAAACACTTCGGCAAATGGTTCAGACACGTCCTGATAGACGGAAAAATCATGGACTACCGATATCCCGTCAAAGGATGCGGAGTCTGGCTACCTTACGGTTTCAAAATCCGAGAAAACGTTTTCCGAGTCATCCGAAACCAGTTGGACTCCACAGGACACGGCGAAACAATCTTTCCGCTTCTGATTCCAGAAACGTCCTTGCAGAAAGAAGCGGAACACGTTGAAGGCTTCGAAGCAGAATGCTTCTGGGTTACGCAAGGCGGAAAAAAACAGTTAAAAACGCGGCTAGCTCTTCGACCCACAAGCGAAACCATCATCGGCCCCATGCAACACCTGTGGATTCGCTCCTACACCGATTTGCCTCTTAAGCTCTACCAGATTGTCAACGTTTTCAGATATGAAACCAAAGCAACAAGACCAATCTTGAGAATGCGGGAATTCGACTTCAAAGAAGCACACACCGCACACGCAACCGCGGAAGAGGCAGAAGCAGAAGTAAAGGAGGAAATTGACAACTACAAAAAAATCTTCACAGAACTAGGCGTGGCTTACCTTGTTTCCCGAAGACCAGAATGGGACAAGTTTGCAGGAGCATCATACACAATAGCTTTTGACATGATATGCCCAGACAGAAGAACCCTGCAAATCGGAACAGTACACAACCTTGGACAACACTTCTCAAAAGCCTTCGACATCACATACGAAACAAAAGACCGCAGCAGAGAACATGTCTGGCAAACCTGCGCTGGAATCTCAGGCAGAGGAATAGCGTCAGTGCTAATCATGCACGGAGACGACCACGGCATAGTCCTACCTCCAAAAATAGCCCCCATACAAATAGTCATAATCCCAATCCCCTACAAAGGCAAAACAGAGCAGGTAACCAGCGAATGCCAAAAAGTTGCAGAAACACTCAGAAAGGAAGGCTTCAAAGTGGAAGTCGACGCAAGAGAACAAATCACGCCCGGCTCAAAATACTATGACTGGGAGCTAAGAGGGGTTCCGATACGTCTGGAAATCGGACCGAGAGACATTGAAAGAGACGAGGTTACAGTCGTCAGAAGAGACACGCTGGAAAAGCAGACCTGCAAACGCGACCAGCTGAAAGCGTTTCTAAACGCGTCGATGGACAAGATGGCGTCGGACATGAGACAAAAAGCATTGCAATGGACAAAACAGCATGTTCACCGAACAGAAAAACTGGAAGAAGCAAAGAGCCTCTTGGAGAAACGGGTGGGAATCGTCGAGGTCTTCTGGTGCGGCAAAGCAGGATGCGGACACAAACTTGAAGAGATCACCAACGTACGCGTTTTAGGCACTCCTGAAGACATGGAAGAAAAAACTGAAGGAAAATGCGTTGTCTGCGGCGAAAAAACCAGCACAATAGTCAGAACTGCAATAGCATACTAGCAATGCTCTCTTTTTTGAAAATATCTCCCCAGAAGGAAAACAGGGTCAATCAGAAAGCGTAACGCGACCCTTAAGCTGCTTAACCGCGTCATCTAATCCCAACTTCGTCAGCGTCGTTTTCGTAGGTATTCCACGCTCATCCCAGCCTCTCTTCTTGTAGTACATTTGCAGCATTCTATCGTATTTTGCCCTGTCAAGTTTTGCTCCTTTCAGCGTTCCTTGAGTTGTGGGTTCTTCAAACCATCTTGCAGGCGGAACATCCATTTCTCTGCTCCACCTCTTACCGTACTCGCGAACCCAGAAGGCACGGGTCAAATTGAATATGCGATCGCCAACAAACTTCAAACCTTCCCAACTCATTTCTGAACCTGTTGCTGCATGCAGAAACTTTGGATACCATTCAAGCTCAAACCCCACTTCAATCCACGGAAGCCTGCACACAGTCATAGCCTCAAAAACTCCTGCTCTGACACGCTGCAAATCAATCAGTTTGTCAACTTTTTCCTCACCGTAGCTTTCACGCCCAGTTTTAACTTCCCAAGAGATTATCCAAGCGTCCTTGTGATGTGCTCCAATAGAAGCAGTTGCATACGCCAACGCCATGCCAGGAGTAGTGTGACAGTCATAAGCGGAGATTTCCAATCCCTTCACGTGCATTGCCCAGCGGCTTGAGTTTCCACCGATTTTTTCAGCGGCAAATCTGACACCCTCAGCAAGCAAATTACCTCTGGAACCTCGTCTGTAAGCGATGTCTGCAATCAAAGCCTTACTTGCCTTGAAAGCGCCCCAAGAAATCTTTTCCTCAAGCAACCCCTCTTCAGAAGCCTCCATAGCAAAGCCTATGACGTTGCCCAGCGAAATCGTGTCCAACCCAAGCTCGTCAGCAACCCTGTTGAGAGCGGCAACCTGTCTCAAATCGCCCAATCCAATGTTCGGACCCAACATCGTAACGTTTTCATAATCAAGCTCTGACCCTTTCCTGTCAGAATCCTTGACAACATTGCCGCAAGTCATGTTGCATTGCGGACACCCACGCTGAGAAATCTTTATTTTCTCCATGGCGAAACCGCCTACTGCGTCAGCCTTTTCGAAAACACCTTCACTGTAATTATATGTTGGAAGAACACTGTTTTCCTGGCTCCACTCAATAGTCATCATCGTCCCCTGCCGCTTCCAGAAAGCATAGCTCGGCTTAGTCAAAACTTCCCTGTAAGCCTCTGCCCCCAACTCCTGCATCTCTTTAGGATAAGCTGCATGCAACTCGCCGGTGCCGAGAAAGACAACTGCTTTCAAATTCTTTGAACCCATAACTGCGCCCATACCTGGTCTGCCGCCCGCGCGCCCTTCTTGACAAACCACGTTGGCAAACTTTACGAGGTTTTCGCCGCCTGGACCGATGCACAGAATCCCTGCGCCTAGCCCATAGAGTTCTCGTAGTTTCTTTTCAGTTTCAAAAGAGTTCAGACCCCACAGGTCCTTGGCGTCAAGAAACTCGGCGGACTTGTCCCTAACAAGTAGAACAGCAGGTTTCTCGGCTTTTCCCTCCACAATCGCAGCGTCGTATCCAGCTTTGCGCATTTGGACGGCGGCAATTGTGCCGATGTTTCCGTCTCCGTAGCCCCCAGTCAAAGGACTTTTCGCAGCCACAACAAGCTTTCCACTGCTTGGCAGAGGAAAACCTGTCAGCGGACCAGCGGCAAAAATGAGTTTGTTGCCCGGCGACAGAGGGTCAACTTCGTATTTGAGTTCGTCCCAGAGAATCTTTGCAGCAAAACCTCTACCGCCTAGGTATTTCCTTGTGAGGCTCGCATCATACTCGTCTGCAACCGCCTTGTTTTTGTTCAGGTTAACTCGCAAGAATCTGCCATTCCAGCCGAACATAACCATTCACTTCTCAAAGAATGCATAATTATCTGCTTTAAAGTAAATAAGCATAGTTATGAGGAGGGCTAGATCACGAGTTTTTCAGGTTCCACGTGCCTGTTTTTCAAGCCTAGATCGCTTACTTTGAATTTTCTGTCACCATAAAGCAACGCGTATTCCTCGCCGTTGTAGAGCGACGCGGCAATCCTGCCGATGGCGTCAGCCTTCAGTATTCCGCTTCCGCTTGCGCCGCCAGCAACCAGCAACCCATTTTCCTCAAATATCACGGGCTGACCGTCAAGAGAGTTAATTTCATACAAACCTGCAAACGACGAAAACGGTTGGCAACCGACGAATTGTGGGAGATATTTGACTAGAACTTGGTATATGCCGTATTGGTAGTAGTTTTCTTCAGGTTCAGGATTGTCCTCAAGCTTGAAGGCTCTTGGAAAATCGTCAGCGTATGCCAGCCAAAACGCGTCTTCTTCAGGCGCTGGTCTAATGTAGACAGACGGCTTCGGAAAAATCGTGAATGGCAAGCAACCAGCGTCTGTGAATTCTCTTGTGAAGAGAAGCTTCTTGAGCGCGTCAGCTTTTGCTTTAACCGAGAAAACTTGTCGCTTCTTAGGTTTGATGAAACATTCGATTCCAAGCGGATCCAAGAGGTAAGGTGTCCATGCCCCAGCGGCGACTATCGTCTTTTTCGCCTTTATCAAGCCTCTAGAGGTTTTTGCGCCGGTGATTACTGAATCTTGCCAAAAGTAGGGTTCGCCAGGCATTCCTAAAGGTTGGCGGGGTTCAACAACAATCTCCGTTGCTTCAGTGTTGTATTGAATCTTGCCTCCAAGCCTTAGAAACTCTGTCTCATAAAACTTAACTAAGGAGTCAACGTCAATTAAGCCTGCCTTCGGAATCAATATTCCCTTGTAGGCTTCTCCTAACTTCATCATTTCCGCTTCTTCGTCGCCGGCAAAACTTGTTCGCATCTCAAGTTTCTGAGCCAGCTCATTTTCGCTGTACTCCGTGTGCTGGAAACCTCTACTAGCTAAATCCTTCAAGACAGGGGAAACCTTAGCGTATCCTTCCTTGTCAAACAGCCACAGGTAGCCAGCCCATCGAAGTTTCAGATCGAAGCCTAGACCTTCTTGTATGTTCTTGTAAAATTCAGCTGAGGAATCAGCTAAGGCAAAGTTTGTCTGAGAATAGAATAGGCAACGGAAAGCTGCTGCACTTTTTGCAGTGCTACCTTGACCTGCAGTTCCCAGTTTATCAACCATCAAAACGTTGAGCTTTGGGTTTCGGTTTTTAATGTGGTAGGCAGTTGATAAACCCAAGATTCCTGCACCTACGATGAGCGCGTCGTATTCTGGCATTGTGTCTCTCCCAATTTTCGGATTAAACTATTAAAAACTGAAGCAGATTTAAGTCTAGCTGTCTAGTTCAGATTTATTCAATATGGAGTTGGAGAACGCTTATTTCCACAACAAAGTGGAGATGTCTCCCGCATTTCCCTTTTTTCTATTTGCTGATGGCTGTTGGGGTAAAGTTTTATTCACAAGTTGGAGCTACTACGAACTCACAAACTTTTTTGGGATTGGGTTTCTTAGTCCATCACAAACAATAGGTGTGTGGTTTGCTGAATTGTTTGTGTACATTCTGTTGGCACATATAGAAGAACTGTGTTTGTCCAAAAACTGCAGAGAATCTTTTGATAGTTACAGGAACCATGTGCCGCTTTTGATACCGTTCATTAAAACCAATAAAAAGGGACTAGGCATTCTCATTTCCGTAATACTTCCAGCGATTCTCCTCTTCGGGCTAATTCTTCTTCATCCTTGTGCACATGTTTTTTTCTGAAAGCCTTGGGTTAACGTGCGATCGGTCGATCGATCTTCGCAATGCTTCAAGCTACAAAATTGCCAGAGTTTAGTCTTCTTGCTGAGAAACAGATATTTCCAGTTTCTCTTATTTGTAACAGATAAATAAGACAGTTCAGAATTATTGAAGTCTAGTGTTGGATACTCTTCGGGAAGCAGGAACAGTTTTGAATAAAAAAGGAAAAAAGGATTCCAGCATAGACGAGCTCGGAAATAAGCTGGATGAAATAATCCATCGATTGAACATTCTGGAGCAGCTTGTTCTGGAGAAGCCTGAGTATGAAGGTTTGGCGGCTTCTTTGCGTTTGACCAAGCTGGGTATAGGAATATACGGTGAACCGTTGAAGATTGCAGCACGTTTAAGAAATGCTGAGAAGTATTTGCGACAGAAACTGATTGCGCAGGATGACATTTCAAGATGCATAGTTCAGGCATTGGCTGTGAAGGGAAGTCTAAACGTTTCGGCCATCACGCGACAAGTTGTTTCCATGAGAGGAAAGGCAAGTAGACGCATTGTACGGGAAAGAGTGAAAAACCTTGTGCAGCAGGAAATCCTCGCCAAGAAGGAAGGACAAATTCCAACTTACGAACTGGTTGAAAAACTATGACCAGGCTACTGGTCACTTTTACACAGAACACCTAACTGCAGTGACCACTCTGTATATGTTTGAGGTGGAAAAAATGCGGCTTGGACACGTGAAAAAGGTCGATGTGAATGGCAACTTTGTGTCTATGTTGAAGAAGGCAAGCTTATCAAGAGTATTAGAGTCAACTTCTCCAAGAGCAAAAGAGCAAGACAAGCCAGAACTGATCAGGTCACAAGTTGCTATGGTACGGTCATACTTGAACAATGTGTGAAAGTTCAGGGAGGTGAAATGATGGTGAACGGTGAAAAGAAAAGCGAAAAACCTGACGCCGAGAATGTCAAAGAAATACTCAGTGCTGTGTCATCTGAAGTCCCTGCATTGGTTAAGAGCATTTTGCATTCAGTGTTCTCTGAAGAAGCAGGCAGAAACATGGGAAAGGCAGCAGCAGCGTACTACAAAGAGCTGAAAGATGGCGGATTGCCCGAACAGACAGCTGTGAAACTGACAGAAGAGTACATGCGCACTTTCACAAGCCTAGGCGAGATGCTCAAAAGTGCAGGCAAGATGAAATGGTCTGGAACTGAAGATATAAGCGACGAAATCGAGAAGAGAATAACCGAAAAAATCGAGAAAAAGAAACGTGAAAGAGAAGAAGAGGAAGAATAAATCTTCTTCTTTCTACGCTTTGAGATGATGAAAAATGAGTGCAGCATCAACATTCACAACGATTATTCGATCTTCCCCTCATCTAGCTCGGATGTCTATTAGCCTCTTCTACTTGTATCTATCCCTAGACAGAAGAGTGCGAAAGACCAGGCTGGCCTTCGAGAGAGAACTCATCATGAAAGGCATGTCAAAGGAAGATGCTAAACGGCTGAGCGAATGCTTTGAAGAGCTTAAGAACAGCTTGAAGAACACTTTCAAACAGGGCTTGGCTCATTCCTTTCTGAAATGACGAGGACTACCTTAGGTTCGATTCTTGTCGTTTGTCGTCGTTTTTGCGTGGAGGAGGAATAAAACTTCACCCCAACCACGACTAACCCTTAACTGCCTGAACAAGAGACTTCGTGTTTCTTGGTATTTATTCTTCCCAGTAGAACGTGTGGTCGCAATAACTGTCTCCTTGCATCAAAGTCTTCGTGCGTCTCATCTTAATGTGAGGATTGCAAGCCGGGGGATATGCAAAGTCTGGTTGACAGAACAAGACGTAGCCGAGGTCAGTAGCGTTCATTTCTTTGAACACTTTTGCCCACAAGCACTCACTAACGTGAAGTGTCAGCTTGTTTGGGGTTTCCTCTGGATAGGTCAAGGTTAGAGTGTTAGAGAAGTAGGGAGAGACGTTCTCGGCTTTTTCACCTGCTTTGAAATCCTCGAAACTATTAACTGGTCCTCTTTCCTTTCGTGTCACTTCAACAATGAATTTTTCACGGGCTTCTCCCATGATTTCCAATGCTTTCTTTCGACCTAGAACCCGCTCTAGCTCTTCTGCCAAACAAACCATTTCATGGCATCTGTCACGATAATATTGCTCATAAGTCATTCCAGTCTGCATTTTTTCCTGAAACTTGTGAGGTGCCTCGTTCATGTTATTGCCTTTACCAACGTATTCTGGTCTACTTTGAACAAAACTCCACTCTGACATCTAATAGTTGTTCAGCTATAGCTTTTCCGCAAGATCGCCAACGCTGGCCGACTCTCCCGCAAATCCCTCCTTTTTTCCAGCATACACATCATTTGAGGGTGGATTGCTCATCGGGTCTCAGCCATTTACTTCTCCATAACCATAACAGCGGTAAGACTGTGGATAGTATTATTGCAGCGTAGATTATCATGTAGTCCGTGTTTCCGAATTGTGATATGCCAAAGAAAGTAGCAACCGTATTTGGGAATGAAGTGATGGTGGTTATTATTGTTAAGTAGAATATGACGACTGTTAAGGCTTTTATTGCTGAATTGATCTTGTTCGATATGGCTGAGAGATATACATTGATTGCGTCTGTCATTATTTCTCTGTACGACTCGACTATGTCTATCTGCCTAGTTAGGAATTCGTGTGCAGTATCAAAGAGGCTTCGGGCTTTTGCCGTCATGCATGCTGCCTGAGTTTTCCTGAGATTGAAGATGAGCCCTCTTTCATACCATAGGATTTTGTTGAAACTCACCATTCTGGACTTTAATTTAAACAGTCTTCTGATGGTACCTATGTCTGCTTTCTCCATCACATCCTCTTCAAGGGTCGCGGTGAGTTCTTCTATTTTCTGAAGATGAGAGAAGTTGTTGTCAATCATCTCATCTAAGATGTAATATGCCACGATCGATGGCGGGTCATTTTTTGTTTTGCGCATTCTTGCTTTTGCCAGATCAATTATTTTCCGATATTCTTTCTTTCCGACAGTTATCAGGAAGTCTTTCGAGAATACTATAGTTATAGGATAGATTTCTTTGGAAGTGATGATCTCAGAAATTGCGACAAAGTTGATCACTCCAAAGTCTTGCTCCCATCTCAAACTGATGCTTTGATTGATCTCTTTAGTCTCTAACAGGTCAATTGGTATATCGGTCTTCTCCGAAACGGCAGCCAATTCCTCCTTCGTTGGTTCCTCCAGTTCCAGCCAAACATTCGTCAATCTCAGGTTTCTAAGATCTTCCGGCTTGAGTTCCTTTTTGGAATCACTGAGGAGATCAATAGAATTTATCATGCTGCATACACTTCCAATATCGGACTTGCGTCCTCTGCCGATAAAATGCTTTCCTTTCTAAATGCAATTGCGGCAATCACAAGACCCATTGGGAACGCGGCAGCATTCTCGCGAAGGGCAAGTGTTGTAAGACTAGGATATGAGGTATTCTTAGTGTCTTTTTTTCGCGGTGTCTCTCGGGCAGCTAATCTGCCGAACCAAACCTTGCGGTGTTTCAAATCAATTCATCTCTTCGGATGTGGTTGAAAGAATTGAAGAGAAGTTGCAGTTTGAGGAGGGTAAGCGAGCGTGAATGTGGTTTCTAGGCGTTTGGAATTGTTGAAGCTCGAAGGTTTTGGCTTTTCTCAAGCTGAGGTTGTGAAGGAATTAGGTGTTAAACGTGCGTGTTCCAAGTGGACTGTGTATAGTGATTTTGAAACTCGTGAGAGTTGGCAGCCTACAGTGCAGAGCGCCATGGATGCCCACTGTGTCTTGTTGAAGGTTGTTAATCGTTATGAGCAGGTTTATCGTCAGGCAAGCTTCAGAACCCAAGCCTACTTCAGATACACTTCCACACATTCCGACACTGGAAAGCCACTATGGAATACAACAGAACAAGAGACATCTTATACGTCATGAGACTGCTTGGACACAGATGCATCGAAAACACTCTTGTCTACACCCAACCTGTCAGTTTCGAGAATGACCAATACCACTCTGCCGCCGCCAAAAACATTGCTGACGCAAGAAACTGGTCGAATAGGGATTCGAGTTTGTATGCCAAATCAATGAAGCAACTCTATTCCGGAAACGCAAGTGACCCAAAACAGGGAGTAAACACTGAAAACCTAAGAGAGAACGCTTATTTACCTCTAGGAAATATGATCTACACCAACCACCAAAAATCGAGGTAAAAAAATGCGTCTTGCAAAAGAAACTCGGGCAATTTCAAGCATTATCCTAATCTTACTTCTTGTGTGTTCCTTGATAGTTGGAGGATTAGTATCTTACTTGTGGGTCATGGCAAACTTCTATGCGGAGCCAGAGAACACAATAGACCTAGCAATAACAAACGTCAACTTTCCCGTATATCACGCGGACTATTTTGAAATAACAGTAATTAACCCGTCCCATTCACCAACGAATACAAACATAACTGACATATCCTTTTCAGTTGAAGGAAACGAAACGCTCTTTGCCGTGACAGAAACTTATCCTCAAACTCTTCCTATCCCGCTTGAAAGGGCAGCGTCCATAAGCATAACTTGCAGAAAGAATTGGGGAGAGTTTGCCGGAAAAAGCATCACCGTTCACGTAACCGCATTAAGCGGTTCAGGCGCCGTGCGAACCTTTGAAACATACCCCGTGAACTTGGCAGTTCAAGCAAAACTCAACGCAACAGAGACCACAAAACACTTTAACATAACCATCGATAACAGCTCAGTCTCAGCAATAAGCCTGAATTTAACCAAAGTCTATTTTGACATGAACCCTGTTGAGAATCTTGCCATAAACGGAACCTCAATCTCGCTTCCAAGGAGGATAGCAATTGGAGAGTCGCTTGACCTGCAATGTTTCTATGATTGGGAAGGGCACGTTAAGCCTCTCATCAAAGTGGAAACAGCAGAAGGCTACACTGCCCAAGTAAGAAAAGATGAATCAGCGAACGTAAACCTGAAGGTTATGAGCGTCACTTTTAACGAAACAAGTTCAAACACGGACAAGATAGACATACTAGTGTCTAACGCAGCAGAGTCAGACACGGCAGTCGACATAACAGACATCACTCTCGCATACGACAACGGAACAGAATACCACATCAACGAAACCTTGGCAACGCCAAACCTTCCTTTTAGAGTTGAGAAAAACAGCAGTGCCACATTTGACTGTGCTTGGCTGTGGACAAACTACCGCAACAGGAACATCACAGTGACCGCGTACACAAAACAAGGATTTGTGTCCTCAAACAAGACAGTGATAACGCCTCCACCAGTGATTTTTGAAGTGACAGGAGAAGAGTTCAACCTGAACCAAACGGGATTCTTCCTAGTGAACGTCACGAACATGCCGTCATCGCTTCAAAGCATAAACGTCACTCAGATAAATCTCGGCGCAAACGTGACAAGCATTGAGCCAGCCTCGGAGATCATCCCGACAGGAGAGTGGAGAAAATTCAACTGCACCTTTGACTGGGCAAGTTTCAGAGGAATAGACGTCACCATCACCGTTAGAACCGAAGACAACTTGACTACTTCAGAAACTGTGCATTTGCCATCCGTGGATTTGGAGATAGTGGAAAGCGTTTTTGGCAAGTCAACTGGAATTCCATACGTCAACGTCACTGTTTTTAACAGCGCCTTCTCGATACAAAACGTAACGATTACGCGAATTGTTTTTGCAACAGGAAACGTTACTGAAAATGCTGACGGAACCCTAACCAACCCACTGCTTGTTCCAGTCGGATACGTGCTCGTTGCAGACACAAACGTCACGATATCTTGTCCATGGAACTGGCTACGCTTCCCCAACCAAAACTTGACAATCACTGTGTATACTGCAGAAGGGTTTAGCGCGTCGCTGACAATACAAATTCCAGAATACACTCCATAAGCTTTATTTCAGCAACACAGAAACCTTTCCTGCAGGAAGGTTGAACCTTGACTGATGTAAAGACTACTGACAGAGTGCGCACAATCGAATATGCCATTCGCGACGTTATTGCCCACGCAAAGCAAGTAGCAAAGACAGGCAGGAAGATCTTCTACCTGAACATAGGAGACCCCGTTGCATTCGATTTTGACACGCCACCACACATAAAACAGGCACTCATCAAGGCAGTTGAAGAAGGGGCAAACGCATACTCGCCTTCTGAAGGATTACCAGAACTGAAAGAGGCAATAAGCCAGAAAGAAAAGAGAGTGAACAATGTTGAAGTCCCCGCCGACAACGTTGTCGTCACTACTGGAATTTCCGAAGGCATACAGATGGTTATGGCAGCACTCATCGACAACGGCGACGAGATTCTTCTTCCAGGACCTACTTATCCGCCTTACATTTCTTATGCCAAGTTTTTCGGGGGAAAACCGATAACTTATGAGACTGTTGAAGGAAAAGGTTGGCAGCCAAACATTGACGATTTGAGAAAAAAGATTTCAACGCGAACTCGCGGAATCGTAATAATCAACCCAAATAACCCCTGCGGAGCACTTTATGAGGAGAAAATCGTAAAACAAATAGTGGATTTGGCGGGCGAACATGACCTTCCAATATTGTCAGATGAGATTTACGACCAAATAGTGTACGAGAAAAAGTTTGTCAGCACAGCTAGCTTAGCGAAAGATGTTCCCGTGATAGGGTTAAACGGTTTCTCAAAAGCGTACCTGATGACTGGCTGGCGGCTCGGCTACATTTATTTCCACGACCATCAAGGCAGGTTGAAAGAGTTTCAACAGTGCATCGAAAAAGAAACAAGGATAAGACTGTGCGTAAACACGCCTGTCCAAAAAGCAGGAGTAGCAGCTTTGAACGGTCCTCAACAGCATGTGAAGAAGACAGTTGAAAAACTGAGGCAGAGAAGAGACTTCGCATGGAAAAGGCTCAATGAGATTAATGGAATAAGCTGCGCGAAGCCTGAAGGAGCCTTCTACGTCTTCCCGAAGATTCATCAAATAGGATCAAAGTGGAAGACAGACAGCGAATTTGCAATAGGGCTTTTGAAAGAAACTGGTGTGCTATTCGTACACGGGTCAGGATTTGATCCAGTTTACGGCGCTGGTCACGTGAGAGGGGTCATTCTGCCTCCGATTGAAACTCTTGAGCACGCTCTTAACGAAATTGAACGGTTCATGATGAACTGAAAACATGATGCCAAGTGTCTGCCAGAAAAACTCCGTTTTGCCTTTTCCAAGTTCACCATACTAACGAACATGGAACAAAATAGCATAACAAAAAAGATGCGCAGGTCAACTATTTATTACTTGTAGATTGGCGTTCCTTCCTTCGGATCCGAAACAAGCTTTGCGAATTCGCCCATTAGTCTCCTTGTTATTGGACCTGGTTTTCCATCGTTTATTGTCCGCTTGTTTATTTCGCTCACAGGCACTATTTCCGCCGCTGTTCCAGTGAAGAACACCTCTTCAGCGTTGAACAACTCGTAAGGTGTAATGTTCTTGTCTTTGATCTCGTATCCTAGTCTACGTGCAAGTTTTATCACTTCTTCAGCTGTTATCCCTGGCAACGCTCCTGTATAGCTTGGCGGAGTGAACAGTTTACCATTTTTGACTATGAAAATGTTTTCTGCCACGCCTTCACATACGAAGCCGTTCTTGTCAAGACAGATGGCTTCGTCAACACCGTTTATGTTTGCCTCAATCTTCGCCAATATGCTATTCAAGTAGTTCAGAGATTTTATCTCATGCGACGTCGCATCAACAGGATCTCTCTTAACCCATGAAATCATGGCTGTTACGCCCTTTTCTTTGGCTTCACCTTTATGCAGCGTTATCGTGTCGGCTATCACGATTATTGTTGGCTTTACACATTTCTTCGGGTTCAATCCAAGGTCGCCGACTCCCCTTGTGACTATTAGGCGGATATACGCGTTCTTCAAGTTGTTCTTCTGCAGTGTTTCCAGAACAGCCCGCATCATTTCCTCTTTTGTTATTGGAATTTGCAGCATTATCATGTGGGCTGAACGATAAAGTCTGTCAATGTGTTCTTTGAGTTTGAACACAGAGTTGTTGTACGCTCGGATTCCTTCAAAAACACCGTCGCCGTACAATAAGCCGTGGTCAAAAACCGAAACCTTTGCCTGCGACTTCGGGTAGTAAACGCCATCTACGTAAACTGATAATTCTTTCTCCACTGTTTTGTCCCCCAAACGTGAGAACATAGTCTATCAATTTAAGGTTTGATATAGTTTTTGCAAGAAACTGAACATTCTTCCCAATCGTTAACCATGGAATTGAGGTCTTTTCGAAAGATGTTTCGGCAGAGGCAACGGCTTGTAAGGCTTGTCTTTCAATGCTTTCTCAACTTCACCGCACAATTCTTCAGGCTTCATCTTGCGCAGTTCTCTGTTTCCTCTTTCTCTCACTGCAAGAATTCCAGATGTCACTTCCTTTTCCCCGACAACCACTACGTATGGAACCCACTCCATTTCAGCCTCTCTAACGCGCTTCTGCAAAGTCAGCGTCCGGTCATCGACGTCCGCCCGAATGTGATGTTCCTTCATTTCTTCAGCTAGTTTCTCGACATCTCCCAAGAACTCGTCGGACATAGGAATCAGGCGTACTTGCGTCGGTGACAGCCACAATGGAAGCATCGGCGGCTTGCCGCCTTGCTGCTCTTTGTGAGCCTTTTCAAGCAGTGCGTAAACTACTCTTTCGATTGCCCCGCTTGGTGAACAGTGCAGAATCAGAGGTTTCTGTTTCTCTCCCTTTTCATCCACGTATGCTATGCCGTATCTTCCTGCATTTTCAACGTCAAGCTGATCCGTCGAAAGCGCTGCAGCCTTGTTTTGGTTGTCAACAAAATTGAAGTCCCATTTCAGAATGAAGTAGAAGAACCGCTCGCTCCACATTTCAATCAAGGCTGGTCTGTTCAAAACCTTGGCCAAAGAGGCGATGAAATCTTTGTTTTTTTCATAGAACTCCTTGGTGAAACGTATTGCCACCTCATAATCATCCGTGGATAAACCTATTTCTTTTTGAATTTGCATGCAGAGCTTGAATCTTGTCAAGAACTCCTTTTTGACTTGTCTAAGGTCTGTGCAGAAAGCGTGGCAATCAGGCATGCTGAACGCTCTTAAGCGTCTCAGCCCAACAACCTCTCCGCTCTTCTCTCGTCTGAAACTGTAGCGGGTCAACTCGTAAACTTTCAAAGGCATGTGTCTATACGAAAACTGTGTATCATGAACCATCAGGAACTGCCCGAAACACGCGGCAAACCGCAGAAACAGTTCTTTATCCTCTGATTTAAGCAAGTATTGCCTCGCTGGAAAACGATTCATGTAGTCAGCTAGACTTGGATGGTGAAAATCATACATGACGGGAGTCTCAACTTCCATAGCCCCGTAGTCCACCATCTTTGCAGTGACGTACTGTTCAAGCAAAGACTTGATAAGTCGCCCCTTCGGATACCATCTGATGTTTCCCGGGTCGCTGCCGATTTCATAATCAGCTATCTCCAGCCTTTTCATCAGAGTCACGTGTGGGGGCATCTGCTGGCTGGCTCTGACCTTTGAGATTTCGTATTTTGCGAATTTTTCGAGATTCTCATGACGCTTGAAGTTGAAGTCATTAACAGGCAACATCTTCCCGTCGGGTTGGAGGACATACCAGAAGGATTCCAGTTTCTCTTCAGCTTTCACTGCTTCAGAAACTTTTTCTTTCTCCTCTTTCTCCCCAACTTTCCCCATCAGTTCCTTGACTGCGCTAAATTGACGCGATTGTTCGGCGAGTGGATGACCTTTTATTGAAATTGTGAACTGCTTGTTCCAGCCGAATGGAGCCCGATAAGTTTCTATACCTTTCTCTTTTGCATAAGTCACCATCATTTTTACTATTTTTAGCGCTTCCACTGGCTTTGCCAAATTGCTGCTCAAATGGGCATAGGGATAGAGGAGAATTCTGTTCACTTTCAATTTCCCAAGAAAAGTCTGAATCTCATTTACAGCTCTTTGAGCCACTGATTCGTCATCGCCCTCTTCAACCGCCGTCAGAAGCACCACAATCTCTTCCAAACGGACTGCCTCTTTCTCAGCCTCTTCAGCAATTGCTATCTCTTTCTGGACAGGCGTATACTCAATAAAGTTTGAGTGCAACTGTAATATTCGCATAAAACTCATTTCCTCCGTCTAGCCGCTGTACCGCCACTTCTCAAGCTTCTTGTCCTTTTTCGTCTTCTTCTTGTACTCCTTATAATGCTCCTTACAAAGATAGGCCCGTTTCTCAACGCCAATTCTCAAGCCTGCAGCCTTAACCTTCTCAGCTGGAAGTGACCGATCGGCATCACGCCCACATCCTGTCACGTTGCATTTAACGCCCTTATCAACACGTCCCAAAGTTAACGCCTCTCCCAATAGAATACGCGTCATTCCTTAATTTCCTTTTCATAAAGCGCACGCGCTCTCTGATAAATCTGCGCCTTATCCCCAAAAAGAGTTGGACCGATGGCCTCGACAACAAATGACGCTGAAGCAGAACCCACGCAGGAACACCAAGGCAGGCTCTCGCCGTTAACATATTCAGCCAAAAAACCGCCGATAAAAGCGTCTCCAGCGCCAGTTGGGTCGACAACTTTCTCTGGTTTACATGAGGGAATCTTGTGAATTGCGTCTTCAACTGAAACCGCAACACCATTGGCTCCTAAAGTGACCATTACTATCTTAACCCCGTAATCATGAACTGTTTTTATGGCTGAATTAATGTCTGCTAAACCAGTCAGGGCTTCGATCTCTTCTGAGGAAGACTTGTAGATGTCAACCAATTCTAATATGCGCTTGTCCGCAGTCGATCCCAAGATGATGTTTCCGTTTTCATCGTGCTTTCGCACTAATCCCTGTGGATCAAGAGATAAAATCTCAGCATAGTTCGCAAGCTTCTCAGCAACCTCATACTCTATTTCCCCAGCTATCGGGGCGATATGAATAGCTTTGGCTTTAAACGAGCTCGGCAAATCGTCCACAGTGATCGGCAGTACGTTGCTTGTTGACCGCTGGGTTCTTTCTGACAGGTCGCTGCTGTATTTCAGCTCAAAACGCGTCGTCTGAAGAGGTCCAGTTTTCACCGCGGACAGGTCTAAGCCTTCTTGTTTGAGCCACCATTTGTAAGCTTCTGGAAAATCAGAGCCAATTTTCGAAATGACGGAAACTCTTGCATCCAAACGCCTTGCTGCAAAAGAGACGTAAGTGGCGGAACCACCCAGAACTATGAAAGGGGCAACTCTGTCGGGAAGAACAATCGAGTCAATGGTGAAATTGCCAACTACAGTAACGTCAAAGCTTCTAACGTCTTGAATCATTGGGACTCGCTAGTAACACACCTTAGAGTTACTGGTATAAAAGAAATGACTTAACCCAAGAATGAATCACTGAGAAACAGTTCAACCATCTATGACTGAAGAAGCAATATCGCTTTAGCTAAATCACCATCAGCTTCTTCCAACGCCTTTCTGGCTTCCTCGACGCTTTTGCCAGTCTGGTCAGCCACAAGTCTAACGTCCTCCTCAGACACTGTTAGCTTGTGCTCTGCCGCTTTTTCGCTCATTTTGCCACCAGCCACTTGGAAGATTTTCTGCCCCTGAACCTCCAGAATTGCAACCTCAGGCCTTTCAATAACGATCTCTTTGCCGCCTGTCTTTATGATGACCTGCTCAACGTCCGCAACAGTGTCCATACTCATTCCCATGCGATGCATCATGCGCCTTGCTTCACGCGGATTAACACGTCTGTTCACAACATCACCCATCCAACAGACATTTAACAGTCAAGCTTCATAAACTTACCTTTCAGCCGTACATCCACGCCGAACTTTAACCGCAACGCCCTTCTTGAAGGCTTTCATTTCCGCGCTTGATAGAACGGCATGTCCTACGGCCAAAACTTTGCGGGTGCTGTCAACAACGATGACCTCGTCTTTTGATCGAACGCTATCACTGACTCCTAAAACGTGTGCTGCGAAAACATCGCCGCCATCAGCAATGAACCGTGCAACGTCATCTCTCACTGTGACAGAACACTCTACGGAAGGCATCTCAACAATTCTCCTTGCGCCCCCAATGCTTAAAGAGAACAAGCCGTCTGTCGGACGCATCGTTGCCAGCCTTTGCCCGTCTAAGTAAACGTAGCGGATTCTGCGTGTTTTCCTTGAAAAAGTGATTTCTACGTTTTCAGGAAAAAGTTCAGCCCCAACTCCTTCTCCGAATTGATAATCAGCTACACTTCTAATCCGTTTGAAGACATCTTCCAATTTTGAACCCCTGGACCTGCAAACCAATTCGACAACTATAAACACAACTAGCCATAATAAAAACAATTCAGGTGCACCACAATTGCGATGCGAAGTCTGCGGACGCAAAATCCACGGTAAGCCAAACAACGTCATAATCGAAAAAGCAAAGCTGACAGTATGCAATGAATGCGCAAAACTCGGCAAAGACACTTGGGAAGAACCTAAACCTAAACTCCCAGCATTAAAACCCAGAGCCACGTCAGTTCCGTTGAGGATACCGCCCAAGAAAGTGTCAGAACCAATAGTGGACACAACACAACTCGTCGACGGCTTTGAAGCAAAAATAAGACAAGCAAGAGAAAAGCTTGGTCTCACCCATGAGGAATTGGGTAAGAGAATAAATGAGAAAGTGTCTCTGCTCAGAAAAATCGAGACTGGCAAAATGAAGCCTGACAACAAACTCGCCTCAAGGCTTGAACACGCGTTGAAAGTCAAATTGATTGTTCCAGCGACAGAAGAAAAAGTTCCTCAAACAAAAATGGCGAAGCAGGCAAACCGAGAATTGACGCTTGGAGACCTGATTCAGCTAAACAAGGAAAGCAAGGATGAATAAGAATAGGAGGTACCTTAACGAAAGCCGTCATAGTCCAACGTCGACGAAATTTTGAATCGTCAAGTCTAGAAGAACTCAAGAATCTGGCAGAAACTGCAGAATACACTGTCGTTGGCCAGATGGAACAAACCAGAGAGCCTGACGCTCGCTATCAAATCGGAAAGGGAAAAGTTGAAGAACTCGCCAAGCTTGTGAAAGAAGCAGGTGCCCAAAAAGTAATCTTTGACAATCAGTTAAAAACAGTCCAATCCTACAATCTGGCAAAAGTCACAGGCACCGAAGTCATCGACCGTTTTCGACTAATTCTCGAAATCTTCACAAAAAGGGCCACAACGGCAGAAGCAAAGATGCAAATTGAGCTTGCCAGGTTACAGTATGACTTAGCACAAGCAAAAGAAAAGGTGAGACTGGCAAAAAAGGGCGAACAACCCGGCTTCATGGGACTTGGAGCATACGAAGTTGACGTATACTATGAAAGCATCAAAAGAGAAGTGCATTCCATACGCAGAAAACTGAAAAAAATCCGCGGAAAAAATGTTTTGCACCGTGAAAGAAGAACAGAGCTAGGGTTTTCATCAATTTCTCTCGCTGGATACACAAAAGCAGGCAAAAGTTCATTGTTCAACGCTCTCACAGAAGCAGAAGTCCCAGTAGACGCCGCGCTTTTCACAACGCTCTCCACAACAACAAGACTCATAGAAGTTTCAAACAAGAAATTCCTGCTAACCGACACTGTAGGGTTCATAGACAGGTTACCGCTAACTTTGATAGAAGCATTCCATTCAACCCTTGAAGAGACAATCTATTCAGACTTGATACTGTTAATAGTGGACGTAAGCGACCCCGTTGAACTCATAGAAAAGAAGTTAGAAACCTGTCTTGAAACAATAGAACGCATCGGAGCATCTGGCGTTCCAATAATAACGGTTCTGAACAAGATTGATTTACTGTCAGAAACAGAACTAGCGGAAAAGCTTGGAAGACTGAAAGACAAGATGTCAATCTCCATACCAATATCAGCTCTGCACAAAACCAACATCAACCGTCTGGAACAACAAATACTGAACATGCTGAAAAACCATGTTAGAGCATCATTCACAATCCCAGTAACGGAAAAAACAATGCCATTCATATCATCAATCTTCAAAAATGCGGATGTGCAAACAATAAGCTATACGGAAAACTCTGCGAAAATAGTTTTTGAAGCAAATCCCGCTTTCGCAGAGAAAATAAGAAAACACGTGGAAGAGCTCAACGGGAAATTCGAAAAAAGCTAAATGACAAATCAAACTATTAAGGCAGAACCATGACAGAAATTGTGGTCTTAAGATGGGGACACAGACCCCAAAGAGACGCAAGACTTACAACACACGTCGCCTTGGTAGCACGCGCATTCGGAGTCGCAGGCATCATATTATCAGACATAGAAGACTTGAAAATCAAGGAAACAATCGAGAAAGTTACAGAAAGTTGGGGAGGATCATTCTTTTTTGAAACAGGAACACCATGGGATAAAGCCGTGAGAGAATGGAAAAACAAGGGCGGAATAGTTGTTCACTTGACGGCTTACGGGGAAAACATCCAAACAAGCGATGTGCTGAACAGAATCAAAACATGCGGGAAAGATGTCTTAATTATTGTTGGAAGCCAAAAAGTTCCGAGAGAATTCTATTCAGAAACTATCTCCGATTTCAATGTGGCAATTGGAAACCAGCCTCATTCGGAATGCGCAGGTCTAGCTGTCTTCCTAGATCGCTTTCTTGAAGGAAAACAGTTAGAAAGAAACTTTGACAGGGCAAAAATAAAAATTATCCCTCAAAAAAGAGGAAAAAGAACGACGATAAACCGTTAGTTCTAATTCAGATTCTGTAAAGAGATTTAAATTAAAGAACATAGACATATATTATAGATATACGTGTTCACTAGCAACACAAAGGATCACCCATGTTGTCAAACATAGATGATGCAATCTTGCTGAAAATTGCAGAAGCGTTAGGTGAGGAAGAAGCTATCAAATTAATTGAAATTCTGAAAAACTCAGAAGAAATAACAGACGACGAAATAGCAAACAAAACAGGCATAAGATTGAACTCAGTGCGAAAGATTCTGTACAAACTCTATGACCATTCTCTTGTGAGTCTGAGAAGAAACCGCGATCCAAAAACAGGCTGGTTCATATTCCATTGGCGGCTGCAGCCAGACCAGCTTGAAGGCTTCATACTAAGCCAGAAACGCCGTGTCCTAGAGAAACTCAACATTCGCTTGGAATACGAGAAAAACCATGACTTCTATTACTGTTATACGGCTGGATGCAAACGCGTTCCGTTTGAGGATGCGGTGGAGCTTGTCTTTAAATGCCAAACATGCGGCAAGCCTTTAATGCACTACGACAACGATAAAATTCTCGACGTGTTGTCAAAAAAAGTGGGGCAATTGAGGAAGGAGCTTGGTGAGTGAAAAACTCCCAACTAGAGAAGAAGCATTGCGGCTTCTCCGACGAAGCGGCTGCAGAGAAAACGTGATAAGACATGCTGAAGCCGTTTCTGAGCTTGCCGTTGAAATAGCAAGCGCCTGCAGGAAAAATGGACACAGCGTCGATTTGGAACTTGTAGAAATTGGAGCTCTTCTGCATGATATTGGACGTTCAAAAACTCACAGCGTCGACCACGCGATCATAGGGACTGAAATCGCAAAATCTCTGGGGCTACCCAACGTCGTCCTTTCAATAATCAAGAGGCATGTAGGCGGCGGAATAACGCTAAAAGAAGCGAGAAAACTCGGGTGGCCGAAAGACGTCTACGTTCCGCAAACGCTTGAAGAGAAAATCGTTTCATATGCAGACAAGCTTGTTGAAGGCTCTCGGAGAGTCCCGATT
>JADDYB010000101.1_pt1 | contig 25680 bp, 18 predicted proteins | sample 8641941 | NCBI WGS metagenome assembly JADDYB01 (sample SAMN16275377, study PRJNA637457) | freshwater sediment metagenome | isolation source: Lake Kineret sediment | place: Israel: Lake Kineret | collected 2013
GAGGAGATCGTGCGGAAGAACGACGAAGACTGGGCCCTCTTTTGGTGCTCCCTCCTCGAGCCCGTGATCTTTGGAGAGGTCCGCGAGGAGGAGACCCCGGGATTGCTGAGGAAGATCGCCCAGGAGTTCTTGGAGAGTTCGCGGGATACGGTCCTGCACAAGGAGCCCGTGGACATCAAGGACATCGTGCAGGAGAATGTGGGTCGGAGTGACGCAGATCACTTCAACCTGCTCGAGGTCTACTGTGATGTGACTAGCGGACAGATCCAGCACTCTCGGTTCTTGACTCAGGAGATTCAACCAATCACTCAAGCCATTGGTGTAGCTCGACATGGGATCAGAGTGAGGAAGCACAACTCGAGGTTTGGTCGATTTGGGATGTTTGCTGCTCGAGCAGGGGTGGTGGACTCTGATGTCAACCGACGAGTGCTGGTGCGTTGGGCTCTTCTCATTGATCACTGGTATCAGCACAACATCGAATACCTCAGTGGGACGATGGTGACTCGCGCATTCCCAGAGATCAGAGTCGGGTGTAGGCTGGATGTCAAAGAGCGGCGAGAGTCCTACTACATCGAGGGGGTGAATCATTCGTGGTCATACCCCCAGACGCTGACTACGACACTGACGTTGAGTCGAGGCCAGCGGAATGATCCGTTCCCTGTCTATATCTACCCCCAGAGAAAGGGCTTCCAGGGAGTGAGGAGCAACAAGGGGCGGCTGTCCCAATACTTCCTCCAGATGGACCCTGATGCTGTAGCGCGGGCATCTGCCTTCCCCTTTGGGGATGGGGGAGAGGGGAAGGTCAAAGTCGATGCCAACTACGTGGACGATCCCAATCAGGCAGCGAACAAGAAGACGTGGGGCAAGAATGCACAGGGCTATGTAGCTGCCGACATGATGGGGACCAACGACGAAGAGCGTATCGCGACAGCAAAGGAGTGGGAAGAGTACCTGGCCTTCAAGAAGGCATCAGATTCTAGGCTTGCGGCAATCCTTGGTCCCAATCCCAAGACCATCACATTTGATCCCACAAGCATCGTTGACGAGCCTGGTAGCTCAGGCGGCGGCGGAACGGACTGGTAGCCATGGATCTTCTTGGTCGTGACAGGACAGTTGTTTCCTCTTCCCAGAGATCGTTTCCTTCCCATGAGAGCATTGGGAGGGGGACATTTCCCATGGTGGGGATCATCCTATCCGTCCAGCCTTCGGATGCGAAGGGTAACTGGACAGCCGAGAACCACCCGCAGCTTCGTGGTTGCAGGCATGAATGTACAGTTCTGCTGGCATCTGATCTTGGGATGCCAGACAAGCTGATGCACCATGTGGTGATTCCGCCACAACGTCACAGCGGGTTGGACAACTTCGAGGAAGATCTCCCTCGGGGATGCAAATACTACGTGGATGGCAGTGCCTACAAAGCCGACTTCAGTGATGTGGATCTGACGAAGCTGGATGGTGAGTGGTGTGTGGTGAACTTCCTCGGGGGCAACAAAGAGTATCCGTATATCGCGAACTGGTGGCCCCATCCCCACAACAACATTGATCCGGCAACCAGCGGGGAAACTCCTATTGAGGGGACCAAGGCCAACCTGGTGCAGGCTGATCTCCAGAAGAAGAACCGTACCAGGGAACTTCATCGTGTGAATGGTGTGCTTACGTTGGTCAATCGAGAGGGCAGTGTCTACCTCGATACCACGGAGGCAGGACGGACGGTCAAGATCGAGGGCACCAAACGAACAACCTCTCAGGTGGACAAGGGAGGGCACATTCAGGTTGATGTCAAGAAGAAAGCTCAGCTTGAGATCAACTGGAATGAGAAGAAGTCCAAGGGGCCTCGACTTGGAGCTGGAAGTGACAGCTCAAGTCAAGTTCATGATCCTGATCTTCCCCATGATGACCAACCCCTCAGTGAGACAAAGCCTGAGAAGAGATCAACGAAGCGGACCCTCATCAGGTCGAAGGAGTGGGAGGTTCTAGAGAAGACCTCTAGCTACAACCTGTGGTGCGAGAACACCGAGTCAGATGGGGGCAAGAAGGGGGAAGCTTCTCTTGTCTGTGACGATACACTCTCGCTGGTTGTGGCGAAGGGTTCTGAAAAGGTCACCACGATCAACATCACCTCTGGAAAGATCCAGATCAAGAACAAGGACGGAACCCTGATCAATGTGCTTGCTGACGAGGTGCAGATCGCCACCTCGAGTGGGTACATTGACATCAAAGGGGGCAAGATTCAGCTTTCGGGCAAAGTGGATGTGAGTGGCCCCATGGCCATTGGCGGGGCAGCCGGGCAGCCTACTGTGTTGGCCACAACCTACCTGGCTGCTGAGCTTCTGGCTCTCCAGTCCCTCTCAGCGTACTTCAAAGCTGTGGCTCCAGTGTGGAAGGCTATAGGGGCTCTGGTTCCTCCAGCTCTTCCCATTGAGGTCACAGCGCAACAGACACAGCAAGCGCTGGATGCGTTTGCGGCAGCGCAGGCCACCTTCCCCACGAAGAACCTGACCACGAGCTAGATATGCTGCCCTGCGCACCACCACTTCCGACTCTTTCGTTCCCAATCACCATCCCTGGGATTCCACCTATTCCATCTCTACCCACGATCCCGACGATTCCGATTCCAACGTTGCCAACGTTGAATCTAGAATTGCCAACGCTCAGCTTGCCACCGATACCAACTCTGGCGTTTCCGATCACCATTCCTGGGATTCCGCCGATCCCATCTTTGCCAGCAATCCCATCGCTGCCCGAGTTGTCATTGACGTGCCCTGACAAGATCAAGGAGAAGTTCTGATGGCTGGAGAGCTTGTCCGAAAGACCACTACTTCATTTCCAGATCGGAGATTCTGGTCAGGACAGGTGGAGTACAACACGCGGATGTCTGCGGTGTACTCCATTGGGATCATTGATCTCATTGACATCGAATGGTGGTCATTCAGCAAAGTCAATCCCACAACGAAAACGTCAGGGGACCAGGCTCTCTACCAGTTCACAACGCCTCCTCAGTCGATTGAGGTGACGGAGCCCGCTGCGACCACGATCATCCCAACACAGGGTGGTGGGAAGTTTGTTGAGTCCCAAGGCAACCTCTTCAAGGACATCAGAATTGCCGGTACGGTTGGGTTTCGTCCCAATGTTCCGTCGAAGGAACTTCTGCCTGGATTGGGGAAAGCAGGTGGACCTTCGTTCTCCACACCGACATCGTTTCTACCTGACTTCTTGACCAAGGATAACCGAGGTCTTGATCCGAAGGAAGTGACGGGCTTCGACGAGATGATGTTCCTGAGGAACATCTTTCGTGCGTATTTTGATCTCAAAGGGAGTGTGTTGGCCAGTCGTATTGGGTTGCTGTGGATCTACAGCAAAGAAGCTGAAGCCTACGTGGTGGAACCAACCTCTTTCACTACCTCCCGAGATCGGGGAAATCCGCTGGGGTGGAACTACAACATTCAACTTCGATCTTTGTACAAGTTTGATGCAACCTTTTTCCCACCCCCCAATGGAGTTGATCTCTGGACTGCTCTGAATCAGCTCAACCCGCTCACTCTTCTGAACAAGATGGCTAACAGCATCGCGAAGGCGATGACCATGGTAGCCGATCTTATCGACTACGTTGCCAACCTCCCTGCCAACTTGTTGCAGTCGATCTTCTCGAGTTTTACCACAGTCCTTCGTGGCATCTCGTCTGTTCGGAACTCGTACAACAACTTCTCGAAGACAGTGGACGAGTCATTGCTCCGGACATCAAAGAGTGCAGTAGCCGAAATGCGCTCGCTCCTTGATGACAAATACGGGGCGGGCGGGGACCCATCCAAAGTTCTGGAGGGGGATATTGGTTCGATCAGGCATTCCTTCATTGTCTTGGAGAAGGCAGCCGAGGCCATGCTCACTGCCGATGGTCTGTGGAAGGAGGACAAGAACATCCAGGTCTCCGACTACAGCCAAGCCTATCTGTCAGAGACGGGCGAAACTCCCCTTACGTCGGGATCACTTCTGAACCCTGCCAACATCACTTTGCCGGATTCGGCTGTAGAGAAGGAGATTCACGGAGGCGATACGATCCGTACTTTGGCTCTGGACTACCTGGGGGATGAGGCTGCCTGGAAGAAGCTTGCGATCATGAACAATCTGAAGCCTCCCTACATCTCTGCGAACGGAGGCGATGGAGTTCTGAAGCCAGGGGATACCATTCTGGTGCCCCAGAGGGCTGCCAGTTCAGCTACGCTGTCTGTTTCTAGAACCGTGAACCCGGATGCTGCTTCTGAGGCTCAGCGACCCATGATGAAGCGGTACGGTCGCGACCTTCGGTTGCTGGAGGTTGGTGGGGAGCTAGCTGACTTCGCTGTCACGTCGGGTGGTGACATTGATGTGGTTGAGGGTGTGGACAATGTGATCCAGGCAATCAAGATCAAGTTTGCCACGGAGCAGGGCGATCTTCCAACTCATTCCTATTTCGGTGCGAAGTACCCCGTAGGAACAAAGCTGAAGATGACGACTGTTCATGAGTTTGCTCTGCACACTCGACGAACCTTCTTTCAAGATCCACGAATCGAAGAGATTGTGTCGATGGATATCTACGCCAGTGGAGATCAGCTATTCACAAAGAGTCATCTCAAGCTGATTGGAGCTGACGCTCAGATCCCCTTCACATTCTCGGTGAGGAGATAGGCTATGTTCGTACCTCGTACTTTTGAGCAGATCCTCAACGAGATGATCGCCCATGTGCGGGCCACGACAACCCTCACAGACTTCACGGTGGGTTCCAATATCCGCACCATCCTGGAAGCGTCAGCTCTCGAAGACGACGAGCAGTATCACCAGATGGTGCAGCTTCTCGACGCCTTCAGAGTTGCCACAGCAACCGGAGCTGATCTGGACCAACGAGCTGCTGATCTCAACATGGAGCGATTGAGTTCCAAAGAGTCCTACGGGTCAGCCGTGTTTCGGGATGAGGGGCTCACCACGACTGAGGCTTCCTTTGCTGTGTCCTCAGGAGCGACGACCCTGAAGGTTCTGGACAGCAGTGATTTCCCTGTGACCTACCCCTACACCATTCGGATTGGTGAGGGAACTCCCCAGGTGGAGGACATCGCAGTTTCGAATAACGATACCATCTTCAATACGTTCACACTGAGCACTCCCTTGGTCAACAACCATTCGGTTGGAGATCGAGTGTCACATGTAACGGGATCAGACAAAACGATCCCCGCGAATCAGCAGATTCAGACCAAGGCCACTACTACCAGTTCGCCGATCAAGTTCATGACTGTGGAGTCTGCTTACATTCTGGCTGGTGACTATGAGTCTCATGCAGTGGACATTATCGCGGCAGAAGCGGGGAGCGATGGAAACGTAGCAGCGGGACAGATCATTCAGTTCACATCCTCTCCTCCTTTTACCGGGGCTGCGGTGATCAACACAGTGGCAACTACTGGTGGGAGGGATGTGGAGACGGATGCGGAATTGAGAAGTCGTCTGCTGCGGCGATTCGATGAGCTGGCTCGCGGGGTTCCGGCAGCCATTGAGCAGACGGTTGTGGGGGTGGAAGATTCCAAGACAGGAAAGAGGATCGTCACTGCCAAACTGCGTGAAGACTTCGTTGATGGAGATCATGTTCTCTACGTGGATGATGGAACTGGTTTCGTTCCTGATTCTACATCCATGGGGGCCACGACCTTCTTCTCGTTGGTGGGCAGTGGCGTGTCCGCGATTCCGGCTGTGGATGTGTCCGCGTTTCCGTCGAGTGGGTATCTGCTTCTCAGTGCCGGTCTGCCATCCATCGCTGAGCTGGTTCACTACTCCTCCAAGACATCCTCGACCAACACCTTCAATCTGGATTCAGCTACGCTGTTTGGGCATAACAGCGGGGATGAGGTGATCCTGGTAGAGCAAGTTGGAGTTGCTGAGGATGGGCAAAACTACTTTCGTCTTTCTAACTATCCTCTCAAGGTGAACAGCTTTGAGGTCTACCACAACCAGAGCGGTCAGTACGTGGAGAAGACGGATGGGACTGACTTCTTCATCAACCTGACCAATGGGGAGATTCAGTTCGTAGGAGCGGGCCTAACGGCAGGAACGATTGTTCTTGCAGCTTACACCTACTACACGGGGCTCCTTCAAAAGGTGCAGAAGGTTCTCAACGGAGACCCCAATGATCGAACTAACTACCCCGGTGTGGTAGCTGGTGGAGTCATCATCCGTGCTGACACACCTACGCTGAGGGAAGTCAGGGTGACGGCTTCGATCTCAGTATCAGTCGGGTTTGATGAGACGGATGTAGCCCCCCAGGTTGAGACGGCCATTGCCGGATATGTGGACAATCTTGGGATCGGAGAGAACGTCATTCGGGCTGCCATCATCGAGAAGGTGATGGGTATCTCAGGTGTCTCGAATGTGACGTTGACTGAGCCTCTGGCTGACATCGTGGTTCTAGAAGATGAGCTTCCCGTCTCCTATGATTCCAATGGAAACAGCCTGGTCACGGTGCTGTGATGGCTGATATCAAGGCTGCCATTCGAGAAGTCAGAGATCAGCTCTTTCTAGATCGAGCTGATCAGAAGTATCTCTCCAATGTTACAGCGAATCTGAACTTCGAACGTCCGTTGTTTGGATTCGGTAACGACAGCCTGTGGCGGGCTGTTGTCCGTCGCCTCAGCCTTGACTATCGGCAGATCGCCAATCTCTTCTATGATCTGCTCACTGAGATGTTTGGTCCCCAGAGGACAGTGGCCAACGTCCTCAGCGTGAACGGACTGGTCCTCGACGAGATTGTGACGGTTCCGGTTCAACAGGCACAGCATCGTCATGCGATCCCCATCACGTCAAGGACGCTTCCTCAGCGTGGGACACTGCTTATCGATGAGGGGCTGGCTACCGAAGAGTCTGTCCAGTACAGCTTCAGGGACCCTCGGATAGGGGAGATTGAACTTCTCACTCCTCTGACCAAAGCTCACACAGCTTTGGACATGAATGCATCCGGCTACCTCAAGTCAGATGTGGCTTCGTCTGTTGGCTCTACGACGCTTCCTCTGGACCACACAACTGATTTCCCCACTTCAGGGTTTCCACATCCGATCCTCATCGCTCCTGGAACACCTGAAGAAGAAGTGACGATGCTCACTGGGAATAACCTAACAACTAACGTTCTGACTGTGGCGAGCCTGGCCAACTACCATTATGGGTTCAAAGAGACTCCCATTGTCTCGCAGATGATCTCGATCACGGGTAGTGATGCCCATGTGATCAGAATCCAAAACAGCAGCCAGTTCCCAGAGGAGGGATGGATCAGGGTTCAGCAGGATGTGGTGAGTGGTTTGCCATCAGAGACAGTGGAGTACATCGACAATGACGTAGACACGGGAACGCTCACTCTCGCCAAGAAGCTGGGTGGTTCCTACACCCTGCCGCCGTCTGGATCAGTCACTGTTTCACTTCTAGAACCAGTGACCTCGGTTCAGCTTGCTCAGGTTCAAGTGAAGGGGGTGGGATGGGACATTTTCCAGACTGAGCAGAAGGTTCTGAAGATCTATCTCCCTGATAACCTCCTGAAGAACACCCTTCGGGATGTGTCCTTCCTTCATGATGTAGCGTGGCTGCCGACTTCTCCAGCTTCAACTCTTCGATCTTCTGCTTCGATTGGGGATTTGACTTTGTTGGCCACAATTGGCGGAACAGACAGGTTTCCCAAATCGGGAATTCTGATCGTCAATCCAAGCGGAGGAAACGAGGAGAAGGTCTGCTACACCAGGATTGATGGGAAGTCCTTTGCCAAGCTCTATGCGGATGGCGGGGGTTCTATCGCCATCGGGACGACCAAACTCTTCGTGGACGACATCACCCCCATTGTGGCCTTTGATAAGATCAATCGAGATAAGAAGTTGGTTCTCGGTCGGAATCAGGGCACCCCCAATGAAGAGGTAGTGTACTACGAGTCTCTGGATGAGGACAACAACATCATCAATCTGCGTACCTCAACTCTCAAGGTTCACTATGCTGAAGATCAGGTGACCCCGTTCGATGGGGATACCTTCTATCTGACCACGGGGGTGGTCAACGCACATAGCGCAAGCGAACCTCTGTCCCTCTACCAGCCTGTCTACGCTGGGACTGGAGTTGCGGCGACTGGGAATCTGGTGGTTCCGGCTGGGTCGGCCATTGTGGATGGTGATTTCTTTGTGCTGGATGACGGGATCAATCCTCCCTACACCTTTGAGTTTGACAACAACGCTACGTTGAACTACGTGGGGCGGATTCCGATCACCTTTATTGGCTCAGAGACAGCTGCCCAGATTCGTGACCTGATCATTGCGGCTGTTAACGGGACTTCGATTCTCATCACTGCCTCAAATGGTGGTGCAGCGATAGTGGCTTTGACCCATGACTACAAAGGGACATGGGGGAATCGACCTATCCATGCGTGGGTTGACTCCTCAGTCTTTGTCGCATCTGGGATGGCTGATGGGACTGATCCTCTCTGGGATGGGAGAATCTTCACTCTTACAGATCATCTGTTCCAGGGGCACTACCTGTACGACCCTGGGTCGCCAGCCATCGAGAACACTCAGACGACTCTAGAATCAAATGTCGCAGGCCCCCAGATGCTTGAGGTCACGCAGCATAACTTCAGATCAACTCTGGAGGTTGCCGATGCAGCGTACTTCAACTCCTTGGGGGACTTCAACGTGACGGTTCGCGGAGGTGGGGCTTCTGAGACTGTGGATGTGCAGGGGGTGGTCAGCAGGCGAGTGGGTCCCATCTGGGTGACCAGCAACACTTCAGCGGGGGCCTACACAATCCCTATCACAGGGGCAGGGTTGCTTCCGGCTCCATCAGCGGGACCTCCTTTTGGTTACAGGATCATTTTTGACAGAAATGGTCCCAACCAGGAGATTGCCATTGTGGTATCGACTGCTGTTGGTTCCTGTACTCTAGAATCGGTCACAACCGTCACCCACCTGGCAAGTGAGAGTGTGGAGTTGATGGCGGATGTGGTCGTGTTGAGTCAGTCTCTCGAGTTTGATCATGAAGGTCGTATTCCATGGGGTCAGAGACTGTCTGGGAATCCTGGTCCCTTGACAGATGCGGACAAGACCAGCCTGGTCTATGAGGAACGACGGTGGATCGAGGTTGCCTCTCTATCTGGATTCCCGCCCACAGGATCGCGGGTGGTCATCAACTTTGGTAGGGGAAAGATACCTGTGGAGTCCGTACTCCAGACCAACCATTCGGCTGGGGGTGGGTCTCTGATTCTGGCCAGCACAGCGAAGTTCCCAACATCAGGGTATCCCTACTTTGTTGAGATCGATGTGGATGCAAGTTCCATTGTGGGATTCACTTCCAAGGCGAACGTGAAGGAGACCATTGCTGTCAGTTTGAATGATCCTTCAACTGCCACCCTGACATTGGTGAATGTGCTGAAGGAGTCACACCTCAAAGGGAGTCGGGTAACCTACACTCCTGGTCCCGCAATGGCGGCGACCTACAATTCGACGCTCACAGGGCCAACTCGATTGGTCTTTCGGAGTAGTGTTCGTTTTGACAAGCCACATGTGAAGGGCGAAGCGGTGGCTCTGAGTGGGATTCAGAGTCTGCCGTCTACAAAGGGATCAGACTACGGGTTCTATCTTCCTTCCACCTGGACTGACCGGCTTCAGTACCTCTTTGATCGAGGGAGAGCTGCCGGGGTTGAGGTGGTTGTGATCACCGACAAGTGAGGAGCAGTCATGCCAAACTCAGTGCAGGTGCAGGCAAGCGAGCGTGTTGATGCTGCTGATCTTCGCGCAGCGATTGAGCATCCCCAAGAGCTGACCAAGCTCCTCGCAGAGCAGGTTGTTCTGGATCGACAGGCCAGAGTCCTACGTGGATTCCGAGTGCAGCTCACAGACCAAAACACCACGCCTGGAAGGATTGTGGTCCATTGCGGGACTGCCTTTGATCGTAGCGGGCGGATGCTCATCAATGAGACTCAGGGCAACGCCACCAGGACAATCACTCTCGAGGGAACCAGCTCCACGTTCTTTGTGGAGCTGGAGTTTGTTGAGAGTGACGCTGTGGTGGACTCCCGTGCCTTCTGGGACCCGACTGTGGATCAGGGGACTGACCCCTCGGGCGATGAGAAGCCCGATGGTCAGGAGTTCAGCAACAACGTTGCCACCAGGAAGACATCCGACTGGAAGATCGTTCAGCCCATCTCTACCAGTGCATTTGAACGAGATCTGAATCCTGGTTCCAATCGAGTGCCCCTCATCAAGCTGTCAACAGACGGTTCCAACAAGATCGTGGCAGGGGTCAACCCTGGTTTGACCACAGAGAAGGCTGCGACGACTCTTCTCCAGCAGATCTCAGCTACCAAGATCAGAGTCCAGAATGCTCGCTACATGCCCCAACCTGGCGGCAATATCAAAGTGAGCGAGGGAGCTGGGGTTGAGGAAACAGTAACTGTGAGCAGCGTGGACCGCGAGTCTGGTGTGCTCGGCGTGTCTACCATGCTCAACACGCACACACCTGGGGATATCATTCGGGTCACCACCTCAACTGAGCCAGACTTCATCACGGAGGCATCTCAGCAGGGTAGGTACTGGAGAGATCTGTGGGGCGGGATTGACTGCCGGGATCGAGTCTTCCAAGGGGATGAGCTTCACGGAAGCTACCTGTCCCGAGGGCACAGCTCTCCTACAGCAAGATCAAGTGTCAACCTTCAGTCGCTTCAGGACTACGTTGACTTCCTTTCAGCACAGATTCAAGAACTGAAGTGGGGGACTCTCAATCCCTATGTTGCTCCTCTTGATGCTGAGAGGATTCCTCCTGGGCTGTCTGTTGTTCCGATCCCTACCATACCCAGGCACTATGATCGAGCTGGTGGGCTCATGGGGTCTCGAATGGCGGCGATCACAGTGGGGGATGGTCTCAACTCCTATGGTGACCTCAATGGAAGTGATGATACCGCCCTTCAGGCAGCTCATGATGCCCTCCCTGCGGCAGGGGGAAGGATTTTCCTGAAGCGTGGGACTTACTCTCTCTACAACGACTTCGATTGGACTAGCCCTGGTGACATAGTTCTAGAAGGAGAGAGTGGAACAATCATCGAGCTGTGCGGTGGGCGGCTTCATATTACTGGTGGCGGTTCAATCACTCTTCGAAGTCTGACGATTCAAGAGGGAGCTTCAACGCCTTCCAACATTGGGATCATGGTGGGTTCAGCGACTCCGGTTACATTCACCATGACCGATGTGCTCATGCTGAATGCAGCTTTCAACCTTGGTGTTGCGCTGCCCAACACTTCGTTTTTCACGCGAACGTATTTCACAGCCAACTCTGCCAACATGGCGACCATTCCTCTGATCAAGATCACAGGGACGGGAGGAACGTTGTCGGGGACCTTCGCTCAGTGTCAGTTCTCACACTACTCCTACAACGCTCTCACGACTGCTCTGATCGATTGCATTTCAGCAAGCCCAACTGCTTCCTGTGTGAATCTGATCTTCTCCGATTGCGATTTTGGTACGGTGTGGCTCAACGCTGAAAGCATCCACCTGGGGAACACGGTCAACATCGTCCAGTTCGACAAGTGCTTCTTCTTGAACCTACTGACCTTGTGCCATATCCGTGCAACGGGCGGGGCCAACGTGAAGCTTACCAACTGTGTGGGTGGGGATGCCCTCGCGTCTTTTGCCTACTTGTCAGGCATGTCACATGTGACCGTGGATGGCTATCTCAACGCCAACTCTGTGGGGCTCCCAGCCGTCGAGTTGATCAATTGCAGTGATGCCAAGATCATGAACTGCGATGTGAAGGTCAATTCTGGAACCTCATTGACCAACGCAGCTTTCAAGATCTCAGCGAATGCGAACTGCAAAGATGTGGAGATCACTAACAACCTGATTCATGGCGATACCAACACAGGCTACCACAAAACAAATGGGATCAGGATTGACCAGACTGGTGGGGTGACATCCTACTTCTCCAATATCAAGATCAATGACAACACCTTCAGGACCTGTGAGGTTCCGATCTATGTTGCCAATTCGGGTGCGGCAGCTTCGTACTACCAGGGTCTCGAGATCTCCAACAACACGATGATTGATCTCGATGGGTACACAACTGTCACCATGAAGTGTGGGATCTACTTTGGGTCAGTCAGCTATCGAGAAGGTGTTTCGATCACCAATAATTCGATCATAGGTATGGCCCCCTCTACTACGGATACCACTGGGATTGTGGCTGGGCGAGCTGGTATCTGCATCGCAGGGACCAACAACACGCAGTTTGTCATTGAGGGGAACGTGATCCAGTACACGGGTCATCTTCTCTATGCCCTGGCAGAGACGGCTGGGATCTACATTGTGGGGATCGAACATAGCACCATTGCCGACAACATGATCAAGAATGTGGTTGGAACCAATGGGTTTGGGATCAAGTTCAGTCAGAGTGTGACCTACACAACAATCTCTAGCAACAAGATGGAGACCGTTGTTGGCACAACCACCACAGCCTATGGAGTCTATGCCCACAATCTCACCAATGTGGCAATCACCACCAACTCAATCTCAAACGTGGTGTGCCCGGCAGTGTTGACCACAAGCGCTATCATTGGAAGCAGCTCTTCCAGCTCATCCTGGACAGGAGCAACCATCGCCGGAAATGTAGCCTACATCAATGACTCACGAACCTCGTTCATCGAGTGTAGCAACCTGGTCTTCGAAAGATCATCTGTGACAGGGAACTCAGTCGATGTTGGGGCTTCGGGAATGCGAGGATTCTTCGAGCACAACACTGCGGCAGGTGGGTACTTCACCAACAACACGATCACGGGGAATGCAGCCCACGGGGGGCAGAACTGGTCAATCAGGATCGATGCACGGTCTGGTGTTGGGAAGCGAAACCTTGTGATCAGCGGAAACAACCTGATGTCCACCTCCACAGGTGGAGCCGGGATCGAAGTTCTGGGCGTAAGCTGGATGACCGTGACCGGAAACATGGTCCATGTCAACAGCGATGGGTACTCCTTCTATGCCTCAGACTGCCTGAGATTCTCTGTCACGGGAAACGTCTTCTCTCGGCAAACAGATCTGACACAGAACACAGTCAAGATCGCTTCTGGTTGCAACTACTACACAGTGCAGGGCAATGTGTGCGATCAGAATGGAGGGAGCACAACCAATTCCATCGACACTGCTTCAGCGGGCCAGACAGGGAATGCGCGAGTTAGTGACAACCTGGTGGATCACAACACCAGCATTGGAACCGATGTGGTAGCGGCTGCTAACACGGGTTACTAGGAGAAGATCATGTCCACTGTGAAGTTTCCTCCTGACTTGCCTGCGAAGTTTGGTAAGTTCGTTGAGATCGAAGTCATCGATGCAAACACGTTCAAGCTGAAGAACAAGATCACTGGTTATGAGATCGGGATCATGACCAGAGCCCAACTCGAAGCGGCTGTGCAATCAGCTACAACATCCCCTTCCAAGGGGTAGATAAAGGAGAAGAGTCATGAAGCGTTCACTACTGATCTTCGCGTGCCTCACGTCCCTGCTGGTGGTGGTTCCTCACCAGGCATTCTCTGCCGATGCTGGTTCTGCAACCAAAGTAGAGACCAAGGTTGTCGCCAAGGTAGCTCCTGCCTCACAGCCAGCAGTTGCTGCCCCTGTGGCAGCTCCAGCTCCCAAGGCCGCAGAGACCCCCGCCCCACAGCTTGAGGCGAAGTGGTGGCAGGTACTTCTCAAGCATCTTCTGGAGCTGATCTTTGCTGTCCTGGGCATCTTGGTCACGGGATTCGTGACGGTGCTCCTGAAGAAGTATGGGTTCGAGGCACAGGCAGGCAAGGTGAACGACATCCTGGAACGGGCCAGGGGCTACGCAGAGCAGCTTTCGATCAAGAAGCTCAAGCTGGATGGCAAGCCAGTTCCTTCGGCTGAGAAGATGGAGCTGGCCATTCAGTTCGCTCAGAAGCTTGCCGAGGAATACAAGGTTCAGGCCAAGGGCAAGGAGTGGTGGGAGGGGAAGCTCGAGAGCTGGATGGGGATGAAGAAGAACGGGACAACCTCGGCCTAGTCGGTGTAGGCTGGGTTCTAGAACCAACAACCGATCAAGCTGTGACCAAGCTCTGATCTGATAGGAGCATACCATGAAGGGTCAGTCTGCTGCCGGGCTCTCCGGTGAGTTTCGTTTCGTGAAGCACAACGTTGAGGGGCTACGGGGCAGTGGCCCTGACGGGTCGGTGGTACTCGAAGACCTGTGGGAACGGCAGGGCAGTGAGATGGTGCCCAAACACCCAGATCGGGTGCTGCTTGACATCACCACCAAAAACAAGATCCTCAAGCGGGGTCTGAGCTACATTCTCCACCGTGCGCTCTCAGGGCATCCTGGAGGTCCCTATGTGCCCAGCGACATCACAGTGGATCAGACCAGCAATCCGTTCCTTGCCTTCTTTGTGGCAGCGGACGATCCTACGTTTGTCCCATCGGCAAAGTATGCTGATGCTCGAGTGGTGTGGAATGAGAGCGATGGGCTCTACGATGCCAAGGTGCCGCCCACAGTGGCGACAGCGGGAATCGGGAAGCGAGCCATTTTGCTCACCACGACCACGGGCAGCGATATGAAGAGAACTTCGACGGACTATCCCACCACTGATCCCTACCGAGAGATCAGGTACACCTTTTTTGCGCAGGCAAACACGCCTACCTATGCTGTGGGATCAATCACAGTTGATTCTGCCAATCTTCCTGCGGATGGCAAGATCTTCACGTTGAATGACGGGATCAACACAGCGCTGGTCTACGAGTTCGATTCTGGAGGTGGTGTGACGGCTGGTCGTGTTGCCATCGACATCACAGGGGGTCCGACTGATGCTCAACTGAGAGATCGAATCATTGAGGCAGTCAATGCCTATGCTGATTCGATCTTCATCACGGCTTCGATTGGTGGAACTGCCATCGTTACTCTCACCCACCAGAAGGGCGGGGCCATTGGCAACAAGACGATCACCAATGACTTCACTCCCCTTGGAGCTTGGGCGATCTCAGGGATGTCAGGTGGGTCAGCTCGTGAAACTACCATTGCTCAGATCGAGAACCTTCCCATCAAAGCAGTGGGGATGGCGAAGAACGTCAACTGTGGAGATGGTGAGGGTGCTGGGGCCGACACCAAGATCGGGGTGAGGTCAGTCATTGGTTTGGCCCCCACGGTCCAGGGCAAGTGTGATCGGGTCTACCTCCATGAGGGCACAAGCCTCCATAAGTACCTTGCGGGCGAGAAGATGAGCGATGGGTATGGGGATGGGTACTTCCAGAGTGCCAATGAGGAGACCACCATCCGAAGCATCACTGCTTCTGGAACCGACGCGATTCTAGCTGGCAATGTTGTGGTCATGAAGAATGGTGTCTTCACTCAGGCGGATGTGGGACGGTCCTTTGATATCTCTGGCTCTGGCGCGGGCAACAACGGTCGCAAGACAGTCAGCGTGGTCTACAGCAGGATCAGAATCCAGACCACAGAGTCTCTGACGGCTGAGGGCAACGGATTCACAGCCAACGTGGTGGAGCCAAATGAGGGATATCGTGCCTTTGATGGAGATGTCACAGCCGAAGGCACAACAGGATCCATGAAATTGGGATTCCACTGGAGATCAGCAACAGGTAGCGGTCCTCACCAGCTTGCTCGCATTTGGAACACTGCCAAGAGTGTCCATGGAGTCAGGATCATCCTTCCGGCTGGAACTCCTAAGGACAACTGCCTTCACACCTTCAAGATTCAGTATCTCAATCCTGCCGCTAACGGTGGGGACCCACGACCTGCAACGGACGGTGACTGGTTGGATTGTTCTGGGGTGGACTACACCGCTTCGGGCCAAGCAACCAACATCTTTGATGGTGGAGACAAGGGGTACGAGTTCAGGTTCACCATCAACGTCCCTAGCACTAAGGGAATCAAGATCGCTTCGGGGCAGGCATTTGTGTCCACCTATGCAGTTGAGGTTGCGGAATTCATGATCTTCGATGCTCAGGCAGCTTTTACCATCACCTCTGGGGTGGATGATGCCCTGAGGATTGCCACTGATGGAATTCCTGCTGTCCCTGGGCTGACCCCTGGTGCTGTTGGTTCGTACCGTGCCTATAGCATTGGCTCCCTGACCACCACAGGGGTTCCGGCTAGCAACGACATGCAGACGGTGGCAGATGCCATCAACAAAAAGGTGCGAGGGTACGAGATCGAAGCTTTGCGTTCCGATCTTGGGTATCTGTGGATTCGTGCCACGGTAGCAGGAGGCTACGCTCAGCTTGACATTGATTCTACAAACAACGGATCAACTGCCAACAACAAGTTGGGGGTCTCGAGCAATCCTGCTACCGTCACACAGAAGGTAGGGCTGACTCAGATCGTGAGGAAGTACCCGTTGGATGCCCTCACGATGCTTTACGTGCTCAACATCTCTGGCGATCTGCCGGTGTCCTAAGGAGGCGACAATGCAGGGCCACTTCACAGTATCCCTGATTGACGCTCAGGGACTCAAAGACGAAGACTTCTTGGGAGCCTATACAAAGGGTCGTCTCGAGGAGCTTCTACGTCAACTTCCTCTTCTGGAACGTGCTGAAGGGAAGAATCTGGTCAATGACAACTTTGCTGGGTTTGTTTTGAATCGAGTGATGAGTGGCGGTAGTCTTCCTATCCCATATGCCTATGAGACGGCGAGTGCCGCGCTGTCTTCTGTTCTGCTTCTGAGCACTGCGACAGAGCCAACCTACACAGAAGCTAGCGGTGATCCTGGATATGTCACTGTGCATAATATGCCAGGATCGGTGAATACAAGTTCGGCTGGAAAGCTGTTCATCGAGCATGATGTTGATACCCCAGAGCTGGCTGTGCTACCAAATGGGCAGGAGGGAATCGTGTTCAGATCTCGATTCCTGTACTTGCCCTACGAGGGAAACACAACCTCCCCGAATTTCATCAACTCCCTAGGAATCTACTTTTGCGAGGATGGGGACAACGATTCTAGCGCTAGAAGAGGTATTGTCGCCAGGATCAGACTCAAGAACAGTGCGGGAGCCAACATTACCATCCAGAAGTCATCCAAGCAGGTGCTTCTCGTCGAGTACGAGTTCACACTGCTCTGTGTCTAGGAGGATACCATGCAGGGTTACTTCGACGTTCGAGTCAAAGACCTGTGTGGCCTCCGCGATGAGGATCTGCTCAGGTTGATGACCCCTCAGGGGAAGGCGACTCCAAAGCTGAGTCGCCTTCTGGATCAACTTCCCACAAGACAGCATGCTTTTGGGAAGAATCTGGTCAATGACAACTTCGCTGGATTCACACATGCTCATGTCCTGTCGGGAGGGGACATCTCTGATCCTTACGATTTTGGTGGAACAGCCAATGCAGCGTTGGGAACCATCTGCCTCACAACCAACGATGCGGAGCCCACCTACACCGAATCAAGCTATACAAGCTATACCTCCCCATCTAACGTTCCCAATTCGGTGAACACATCCAATGCGGGAAAGAGATTCATTGAGGATCAGATTGAGACTCATCTGATTCAGGTTGATTCTGGTGGAAGAGAGTCAATCTTGTTTCGATCACGTTGGATGTACCTGGCGGCGGAAGCAGTCAGTAGTAACATCCGATCCCTGGATGTGCTGTTCTGTGAGGATGCGGATCATACCACCAGTGCGAGAAGAGGCATCATCGCAAGGATCAGATTCAAGAACAGTGGGGGTAGCCCTATCATCATCACGAAGTCATCAGCCCAGGTATTGCTGATCGAGTATCAGTTTACCCTGGTCACAGTCTAGGAGGACAGTCATGAAGTGGTTTCTGAAGATCACTGAGCTGCCAGACTATCCTCACTGGTCTTTGATGGGGCCATTCAATAGCTACGAGGATGCTGTAGCTAGCAAGCAGTCGTATCTGGATGTAGAACCAACCGCAAAGATCAACGATCCTTTCGAAGTGAAAGAGTCAGAAGTGGAGAGGCCCCCCGTGGTGCAGTCCATCTACACCGTGGGGGAGTCAGATCGCACTCACTGGACTGACGATCACGTTGAGGAAGCATAGCTTACGCTGATTCTGGAAACAGGAGTCTATTATGGCTGGTCCCACTCGTGTTCTTATTGACGACACCTTCGAGAATGGTGTTGTTGATCTTTCGATATCAGCCGGTAACGGAACGATCACAGAAACGGGTGGGCAACTTGTGGTGACTGCTCCTACGGGGGTCAACTGCGACTGGTACACGTTTGGTCGGAATGGGAAGATCGCCTACACACCTCTGAACTACAATGCGAAGGATCGGTTTGTCACGATCACAACAGAGGTGGGAGCGTATTCCAACGCTAATCCATCTTACGGACACAGCCTGTGGGGGCTCTATCAGGATGACTTCAATCACTACTGGATCTATAGCCATGATGGGCTTAATTGGCATACCTATAAAGTAGTGGGAAACTCTTGGCAGTATGTTGCTGCCTTCCCTGGTAACCCTGTCACTCTTCCGATCAAGCTACGATTCATGTGGGATCGGCTTGACAACTCGATCCAATGGCAGATCGACAGTGGTTCTGGATTTGTCACAATTGCAACCCAGACTCTTGGGATCACTCCAGCTCATGTGTTCTTTGCCAGCAAGAACTACACTTCTTTCCCGCAGGTGGTGGTGAAGTACAATTACGTGTTGGCAACAGCCGAGCAGTTTGATCTGTACCAGCCTGATCGAACGATTGGGTCACTGGACGTTGGAAAGATTATTGGTGCGGGCGGTCCCCCTCTTCATGCTCTTGCGGGTGATCTTATTGGTGTTGGCCAGCGAGTACCCGGTCCTATTGCGCAGGACGTGGGAAGTGTAGGTCCGTTTCCAACTGGATCAGTGCAGGATGCAGCACAGGCTGATATAACTGATCTTTCTGAACAAAATGTTCTCCCCAATCAGAGGGTGGACAAGGTTGGTCTTCAGGATAGAGCGACTGCCGCTGACATCAGACCGTACATCAGTGGGTCGTCTAGCCCCAACACCTATTGGAAGCCGAAACAGCAAACCTCTCTTGAGGACGCAGTTGTTGCTCGTCTTGCAGACGTAGTGCAGTTCAATCCCTACACACCAACCTACGACAACGAGGGGCACCAGCATCTTCTGGACAATACAGTCCATATCCTGATTGTGGGAGACACAACATCTGAGCCATGGGCGCAGCCCACTGCCAACAACTTCTCGGGATTTGGTCGGGATGGGAAGAAGTACACCAATGGTGTTCTTGATCCCGGTCCGGTGTGGGCTCCCTGGGCAACTGAGGTAGCTAGTGTTAATCGCAGTTCTAGAACCAGGTTCCCAACCTACTATGCCATTGCTGTGTCCCTCACTGAGCTGATCATCTACGATCTGGACAACTTCCCGGCCACGCTTGATGTGTGGATGCGGTTTCGTATCGCCAACGATGGTTCCAATTACTACTATGCGGGACGTGGAGCAGGGGCGACACGGGACGTGGCGATGGTCAACGGTGTGCTGTACATCGTTGCCAAATACACTGGCTGGGAACCCGGAAGACTTCATGCCCTGGACTTCAAGATCGATGGTCAGCAAAATGCTGGTCAGCTCATTGGGCAAGACAACCATTGGATCTTGACTTCTGGCTCCAACATGACTCACCGTAACACCTCCTCTCGGTGGACCACATCAGGTACGACGGGGAAAAGAATCAGCAGCGAACATAACTATTCGCTCGCCATAAGTGTGGATGAGTCTGATCCTCTCTGGCAGAGGGTCTGGGCTGTAGTCGGGGGCGATGACAACTTCGATGCCATCGAGTACCTCAACAACGTTCCGCAGTTTGACTACAACATGGTTCCCACTCCCGCAGGCAATCTGATCACAGATGGGGTAGCCCTTGGTGTAGGGAACTGGTGGGGCGGCATACGGAACGTTGCGATTGGGCATGATGGGGTCCTCTGGATGTCCCACTACGATGCTACAAACAACCAGACCTATGTTTGGAGGAATGGGTTTGACTATCGTGGTGGTGTGCTCTCTCACCCCTGGGCAGGAAGAGATGGGATCGAAACAGGAGAGGGCCGAAGGGGTCGCTGGCTAGGTCTTGTTCTGAAGGGGGTTCAGGGAACATCTTTGGTGGCAGCCAGAAACTATGTCTACCTTGGAACAGACAAGGGAGTCTATCAGATTCACAAGATCACTCTTGTGCCTGTGCTGGCCTTCACCATTGTTGAAGGGGGAGGGCGAGGACCATTCAATGCAGAGGGGGCTGGGGAAGTGGTTGTGGGATCACAATTGGGTGTCAAACGCCTACGAATTCATAACGCTCAGAAGGCTTCATACCTTTCTATCGCGTCAGGTGGGGCCATGTCGAGCGGTGTGACGGTAGTGCGTCTCTATGACGGGTGGATGGTGAACTCGAAGGTCTACAACGATCTCGATGAGGATGCTGCCTGGTCTGCGGCAGCTATCCCTGTACCTTAGGATCAGATCATGCCGACCTTTCCAACGAAGAAAGCCTCCGATACCGACCTGGGTAAGATCAAAACCGCTGGGGGACGAAGCCACCAGCTCGATACAGGTGTGGGCCAGGGTGTCAAAATCCCTGGTCCTGCCGATCAGCTTCCTGACAATCAGGGTCAAGATCCTCAAGCTGGAGTTTTCGACAAGCAAGGAATCAATGCGAATCTGCTCACAGCGGGGGGAGCACCACTGTGGGGCGTTCCGGATGTTGGAACAGGACAAACGCAATCCCCACCTCCGTCCACAGTCGAAGATGATCTAACCCTACTTACCACCGGAGGGTTGGATTTCCACTGGATGCCTGGGCTGGGGCAGGGCAATCGACCATCCGGTCCAAAGTCGGGCGTAGATGATCTTGCGTTCTATGACGTGCAAACCAGTGCGGGCTTCAACATCCTTACCTACCCCTGGGGGAATGTCACTCCCAGTGGACACACTCCTGGGATTGCTGCGGCTGTTGGTTCTGGACACACGGTGCGAGTTCAGTTTGATCGCCAGATGAGGAATCATCCCTATTTGGGAGGGGTACTTGATCCCAGGAACTACAAAGTGATTGAGATTGACACCTCCCGTGTCCTGGAGGTGTTTCACGTTGAGTGGGTCACGAACTACAACGAGGTGCGGCTCTACACGGAAGAGTTCCACCTGGTCTATCCGTGGGACTACCGTGTGGAGGTGCGAAACGTTCAGGATGAGGACGGGGATGTCCTGGTCTACGACTTCGAAGACTTCAGTGCAGCAGGATCGGCATTTCCCGCTGCTGAAGACATGCACGTCTTCTATGGTTTGACAGCGGGACTTCAAGCCAGCAAACAGATCGATGTGACCCCCGACATCGACAAGCCCATTGTCACCAACCAGGATCCAGCTCCACTTCAGACCAATGTGCTGGTCTACTCGAACATCAAACTGGACATTGTTGATCCTAGCGGTAGCGGGATCAATGCCAACTCTGTGATCATTCGGGCCAACTACCTGGACGTGTACGGAGTCTCGACCTGGTACGATGTCTGGAAGAATGATGCCCAGCAGCCTGGTTACGTGGTCACCAAGACCCCTATCACGTTCGGGTTTCGGTACGACATCAACCCAAACACTGACATGCCGGATACTGCGCGGATCACGATCTATGTGTTCGCCTATGATACGGCTTCGATCCCCAACTTCGTGGAGACAACCTACTACTTCGACACAGAGATCATCGACTTTGATCCTCCATATCTGAAGACTTCTGAGCTGAGTCCTGTGCCAAGTAGCATGGACAACCCGGCCAACACCCCCATCGTGGTGAGCGTGGTGGATCTGAAGGCTGGAGTAGATCCGGCTGCGGGTAGGGTAAGGATTTGGGTCAACAGCATCCTAGCTTGGGATGGAGCTTCACCCCAACCAGGATTCACTGGTTCTAGAGTTGCGACTTCCCCCAAGGGGTACAAGTACACGATCATCCCTAACGATGATCTTCCCCACAACTCGATAGTTCTGATTGATGTTCACGCCTACGATCTTGCAGGTGTGCCCAACTTCCTGGATACGTCCTACACCTTCCATGTGGAAGCCATCCCCAGCTTGCTGAGGGCGAAGCAACTAGTAGCTGTGGCAGACGATGCCATAAAGCTGATCTTCACTGGAGATGTGGTCACGCAAGCTGGTGGGTATGCTCAAGTCACAGGGTACACCATCGTTGATCTCGATGGAGTTGAGAATCCTGTGGTGAAGTCAGTGTACCCCATCAACGAGAAGGTGGCAGACTACGTGATCCTCGAAGTGGTGGGGATGCGGGAGAAGGGGCGTTACCAGCTCACGGTGGCTTATCACAAGATCTACGATGAGCTTGGGAATCCGCTCAAGGACATCGTGGTGAAGTGGCAGATGCGTAGAACCAAAGTGGACTCTGCTCTCTTGGGGGCTGCCCAACGGTTTGACAAGCGCATCGGGAGCAAGATTCGTGGTATCTTGGAAGCCATCATGCTCAGCGATGAGGAGATCGGAGGGGACTACTGATGGCTGACGACACCAAGGAGCTGAAGGAAAAGCTCGATGGCATCCTGAAGTGGGTCCAGGAGCAGAAGGACAAGGCCAAGCAAACATCCAACCCAAGCAGCCCGTGGGGCTGGGTGTTGGGTCTCCTCGCCTCGGCCTTGGTGTTCCTTGCGCTCGCCTTTGTAGCCTGGGAAGCCTGGAAGAAGGGGAAGGAGATCGCCAAGCTCAAGCATCAGGTGGACGTGAACGAAGAGCAGAAGCGACAGGCTGAGATCAACGCCAAGCTCACCTCTTTGGAAGCCAACCGCAAGAAGCTCGAGCAAGAAGCTGCCGATCTAGCAGCCAAGGTGAAGGACGCCAAGAAGGACATTGTGACTCTAGAAGCAGAGCGGCAGCTTGCCCACAAGAAGATCGATCTTGTCACGAGCTGGGAAGACGTGGATGCTCTGCTGAAGTGAGACAAATGGTGACCATTCCTCGCAGCAAATGGAAGCTTGTGGTGATCGACGGGAAGATCACAGCCCGTGTCGAATGCCCCGGATGCAAGCGAACCTTTGCACTTGATCACACCATCACAGAGGATGGCACCGTGACACCCTCTTTGGACTGCCCCATGGAGGACTGCCAGTTTCATGACTTCGTGAAGCTCGAGGAGTGGGACCGATGAGAGCCCTGATTCCCTTCCTGGTGGTGTCCCTGATGTTGGGTCCTGTGGCTCTGGGGCAGCCTGTGAGCCCTCCAGCGAGCCAGCCAGTACTCCTGGAGCTACCCAAGGGAGAACGCCTCAAGACGCCTCAGGGGACCTTCCAGGGCTACTCCCTGGAGGAGCTGAAGGTCATCCTCCACATCCATGCGGACTACCGCTCCTGGGGCCAGCAGATGCCCAAGCTGCGGCTTCAGGTGGACGACCAGGGCAGGTTGATCAACAACCAGTCTAAGCAGTTGACATTACAGGCAGAACAGATCAAGCTGCTCGAGGGTGAGCGGAAGCTCCTGACGGAGAAGTGGTCCAAGGAGAACGAAGCCAGGCATCTATGTGAAAACAAACCAGCTTTCGGTAGCTGGATTGCCTGGAGCATCGCAGGGGTGATGACGGTGGTGGCGGCTGTGCTCACGGGGGTCGTGATCTACAAGGCGAGGGAATGAGGGCCGATTCACAAAGAGTATCAAGGCCCCCTAGAACCCAGGGGTAGATCACTGGGATGGTGATTCTAGAACCAAGCGTTGATCAACGAGACCTGGTGGACGCCCATGATGTACTTCCTGCTGATGAGTCGTAGAACGGCTCTCTTCAAACTCAACGACATCTTCCCCGAGTGCTCCCTTTACGTCGAGCAATATCCGCAGATCGAACCCACGATGTGCCTTCGAGAGACGGCTGCCTGCACGGTGGGGCACAACTGCATGGAGACTTTGGCCAAGCGAGTCAAGGTTCTCTTTGAAGAGGTGCTGGACGGAGTTGATCTTCTGATCCTGTACTTCAAGAAAAGGAACATGCTAGGCATGGGAGCGACTGTGTTCTGGCGAGACTTTCGTGAGCCCAGGGTGATCACGGTCAACCCAGGGGCGTGGAAGAAGATCAAAGAGCGGGGTTGGATCTACCAGTTCATGCCAGGCTCGTCCTTCTTTCTGTCAGGGCAAGCCTCCGACGCTGCACCTACATCCTCCCAGAACACCTCACTGTTATAGTAGACCCTCCGTTCCTATAACATGGGTAGGAGCATTGTGCTCCGTTTGGAGAGTTGGCCGAGCGGTCGAAGGCGACGGTCTTGAAAACCGTAGAGCGGGCAACCGTTCCGGGGGTTCAAATCCCTCACTCTCCGCTGAGGAGATCAGATGGCATCAGCAGTGACATATGCACCGCAGTCCAAGGAGCTGGATGGTGGTGTGTGCGTGGTCAGCGTGGCTCTGAAGAAGAAGTGGGCACGGCAGGCAACCTATTGGGTGGACATCTGGAAGGTCCCCTTCAAGGCTGCTGTCTTCTGGTACGCTGTGCGCCGCTGGGCCTTCATCCGAAAGGGTGAGCAGAAGAATGAGAAGGTGCAGGGTGAGATTCCTGGCATGCGGCGCACGTCGTTTGGGTTGGTCGTGGAGGACTTCAAAGATCTGCTGGAGAAGCAGATCAATGATGAGAAGGGCTACGAGGTGGATACCTCCATCACAGCTCCCGCTGAGGTTGACTCTGGCCTCGCAGAGGTGGAGAAGTTCATCAACGCCTATCGGTGGTCAAGCAGGGAATCGGTGCATGTAGAACCAGAATCAGAACCCGAGCGGCCACAGCTCGCCAAGTTCTCTGAGGCTGTGAAGAAGCGGAAGAAGGATGCTCTGTGGTGAGACGTGCCCACATGGAACGGGAGCCCACTCCCCCCATCTCGAAGTACAGTTGTACCATCACTGTCGAGGGAGCTGATGCCAAGATCGATGGCACCTTCCCTCTAGAAACAGTGGTGGATGCAACCTCTTACTTTCAACCAGGCTACCAGTACACCTCCCGCTACCGTTGTCACCGCTGGGATGGCAGGATCAAGCTCTTCAAAAAGGTGGGTCGCACTTTTCCTGCGGGGCTGACTGACGATGTTGTGCAGGCTCTGCGGAAGCAACATGTGCGGGTGATGGTGGATGACCAACGCCACTGCCCTGGCTCTGTGGTTCCAGAACCAGCAGCGTTGAAGGGGGTCAAGTTTGACTTTCCCTACGACTATCAACCCGAGTGTGCTCAGGCGATGGTGAAGGGGCAGAGGGGCATCGTCGCTGTGGCAACCAACGGAGGGAAGACAGTCATCGCAGCTCTTGCAGCCAAGATGCTAAGGCTGCCCACTCTCTTCATGGTGCCTGGGAAAGATCTGCTCTACCAAACGCACAGGGTCTTCGAGCGAACCCTTCAGATGCCTGTGGGTCTAATCGGGGACGCACACTGGAGCCCCGGTCAGTTCGTGACGGTGGCCACGGTGGGCACGCTATACAGCCGACTGGCCAAGCCCGATTGCCGAGACTTCCTGAGTGGCGTGCAAATGATCTTTGCTGATGAGTGTCACCACGTAGGGTCGGACTCCTGGTATCAGGTGATGCGAGCTTGCCCTGCCTACTACAGGTTCGGTCTGAGTGGCACACCGCTCAAGAGATCAGATGGTGGGGACCTGAAGCTGGTAGGAGCAACTGGACCTGTGCTCTATGAGGTGAAGAACAAGACGCTCATAGAGCGG
>JADDYB010000102.1_pt1 | contig 25582 bp, 25 predicted proteins | sample 8641941 | NCBI WGS metagenome assembly JADDYB01 (sample SAMN16275377, study PRJNA637457) | freshwater sediment metagenome | isolation source: Lake Kineret sediment | place: Israel: Lake Kineret | collected 2013
TGGCAAATTCAGCAGCCTCGTCGAAATCCTTCACCTTGCTTGAGATATCGAGATAAGCTTCGTCAATCCCGCCTTGTTCGAACTTATCGGCATGGCTCTTCAGAATTCTCATTATGCTATTGGATGTCGGGACATATAGATCGAAATGAGGCCTGAGGAAAACGCAATCCGGGCATAGCTTCCAGGCGCGGGATATGGGCATGGCCGACCTGATCCCGAACTTCCTGGCTTCATATGATGCGCTGCTGACGACACCTCTGCCTTTGCCTTCCTTGGGGTCGGCTCCGACTATGACGGGCTTTCCCTTGTATTCGGGATGCTCTCGAACCTCTACCGATGGAAAGAAAGCATCCAGGTCAACGTGCAGGATGACTCGCATTTTGGAACTCTGTCGTGCAATCTCTTTTTTTAGGAATATTGTATTTATGACGCTATTTAATCTGGAATCGGATTACCAGATTAAAGGCAGCAAACGATAATGTCTTTCCTGGCAGTATTCGTCGTACCCGGGCAGGTCTCTCAGCAGAACCTTTTCCTCATTCTGTATCCGCCATATGAAGATCAGAATGTTTAATGAAAAGATGGGGACGGCCCACCAAGACCCTAGAGCTACTGGTGTGAGCAGGTACATGATCAGAGAACCCAGGTACATAGGGTGGCGGATGATAGAATACGGGCCTGTAGTGATGACTTTTTGGTCTTCCGCTACCTCAATTATCCGAGATGCATAGCTGTTCTCCTTGAAGACCCAGAGAATAAGACAGTAGCCAAGGAATACTCCCGCATTGGCCACTAGTACAATAGCGGTTGCTATTTGATTCAAACCATGAAGCCTCAAATCAATAGCTATGGCTAGAAATCCTGCGACTAAAACAGCAGCCCCAATGCGGATGATGGTGCGTTGTTCATGCTCTTTTTCCTTATACTTCATCCTGCGCTCCAGGAGTTCAGGATCGGTTCTCAGAAAATAGACGACTGCTACAACCATGGGAATGAGAAGGACTGCAAAGTAGAGCCAACCGTTCCAATAATGAATAGTACCTGCCATCGCGAATAGAAATGCAGGAATTAAGATTGCAGCTAATCCGAAACGTATTATTACCAGCTTCTTCAGAACTCTAAACCTCTGCGGTTCCATATGCTTCCACCCAGGGGCATTTTACTTTGCGCTCTTTAAAACATAATCTATAGAAACCTTGAAAATTTCCATGTCAATTAAGTAATCATTGGGGTCCAGTCAATTGATTTGGATCCCGGAATTTGCTGCAGATATGATAATGCCGCCTTTCCTTTCGAAATCTCCGCTCATCCTGTGGACCACTCCATCTTCGGGGCCACCGCCTACATACTGCGAGGCGAGACAACCATCGCCTACACTGGCGACTTCAGGCTGCACGGCAAGAATGGCGATGCTACCCGTGATTTTGTCAGCAAGGCCAAAGACGCATCGGTGCTGATTACCGAAGGTACGCGAGCAGGTCCAAACGAAGGCGAAAAGGCCTCAGGGCAATCCGTCTGCGAGACTTGTAGAGGGAGCGTTGAATCCTCTTCTGGCCTAGTCATAGCCGATTTCTCGCCCCGGAACTTCGAGAGGCTGGAATCATTCCAGGAGATAGCCCGGAAGACCGGTCGGGAGCTGGTGGCTATAGCTAAGGAGATTTACTCGCTTCGAAAAAAGCTGCCATATTTCTGGCCATGGATCTAGCAAGGACATCGCTTTAGGCTATTGATCAGATCGATCACAGTCAAAAGTAGAAGCCATAATCAACTCAAAACTGAGAGGAGATGTGATATCTGAAGACGAGAAGAGACTAAAGAAACCTTCAGCGAAAAGCATGATATGATAGCATCCTGGAAGATGGCAGAATCGTTGAAGTGACCACCTCCGCGGGCTAGACAGACTCCTTTGCCTCAATCGCCTCTAGATCAGCGATCTCGCTTCGCCTGAGATCCCGCAAGATAGTCTGGATAGAATCAATCTGCTCAATCCTATGAATCACTTCATCTTTTGATGCCATCTTGAAAGCTCCTTATATTGACAATGACTTATGCCTGTGCTTGTGAAAAGATTGGCCCCAGTTGTCTTAGCATTTTTATAACGTCCACTCCATGTGGTGTTGTTTCATATAATGTTCTAGATCCCTCTCTAATACTTAGAAGCCCTTGTCTAGATAACAAATTTATGTAAGGTGTAACGATTTTGGAATTCAGATTTGCTTTGTAGACTATTCTGGTCTTGCTAGCTCCATTCCTGCAAATATTTAGCACATCTAGCATGATATCAGATTTGCTTCTATTCATGATTCCAATTCCTCCTACTACTATCAGACTTATTAATTCTGTCTTATTGTAATGAATTGTGAATAGAGCTTTAGCTAATATATATACACAAGAAAATCTTATTCTAAGCAGTAAGTAGAAGGAATGCTACAGTAATAGCAGTAAGAATTCTGCATTCAGAAATTGTTAATTTCAATTGAGACAGTTCGGCCCAAGGTAAATGGAACTGGAATATCATGATCAATCCTACCTCTGGCTAGTTGTATTACCCATAAGCCAACTCGCTTCTGGCTCGAGGCCGGCGGGAAGTCCTAAATATATGTGTTGCTTAGATTGACCTTTAATGGAATTTTCCGATGAGGTGAAGGTATCACTTGTGATAGGCTCGTGTTTACTGGCTTTGGTGGTGATTCTTAAAAATGTACTTCTGGTTCCAGCAGAAATCTTGTCAAGGGACGTACCTTTTTATATTATTATCTATGGGGCTTTCTCGGTAGTTCATTCTGGAAAAGGAAAGGCAAATAGATCAAAATTGGATAGACCATTGTATTGGAGCCTACTAATAATCTTGGTAACTTTGGCAATTATTGCCCTTTATGCGCTTTGAATTGATAGCACAAGGCAGCATTAGTTTTGATAATGAGCATCTTGCCAGAACAGCATTATTAGGCCACTGAATTTATTCAAGATCTGTGATATGCTGCACTAGGTTCAACCAGATATCCATTGCGTCTGCATCTATCCGGGTGCAGATTTTATTGGCTCTAGTTTTTCCTTCTTCCAATGGATACCATCCTGCACTGTGGATCCTTACTGTTCTGAAGCCAGGCAAAAAAAGCCTCATAGTTTCCTGTTTCTCGCATTCTGTGCAAGGCTGGTTCCTACTAGCGGCTAGCACAAGTCCCAATAGTATATAGGGTTTCATATACTATGGCACTCTCGCCAGTTGATTTATCTTATCATTCTTTATTGTTGACTTCTAACCTGACCTCCCCGCTGTTTAGGCAATGTGGGATTTTTGACTATAGCCATTGATCTCAGGCTGCATGGTTTAAATCAAGTACCAACTGCGGTTGTACTTGCGGCCGATGCGGGAATATTCCTTGGCTACTGTCTTATTCTCTGGGTTTTTAAGGAGAACAGCTATGCATCTCGGACCATTGAGGTAGTGGAGGGCCAAAAAGTCGTCACGACAGGTCCGTATTCCATCATTCGCCACCCTATGTACCTGGGTTCCTTGCTCATGTATCTACTCACTCCGATTGCACTTGGATCTTGGTGGGCCACGCCTATTTTTTTCTTCTATATTCCAGTCATGGTCTTGCGGATTTTCAACGAGGAAAAGGTCTTGCTAAGGGACTTGCCTGCATACTACGAATACTGTCAAGAAAACACGACCGTCTATTGCCTCGAATCTGGTAATGTCATTTCAGGCTAAGTCGCATCGTAAGCACAATATCTCTGAAAAGAGATTTCACGACAGAGTTCCTGAATGTGAGAATTATGATTTGGGCCAGTGCAATGTTGTACAAAAATCGCTATAAGGCCTTCCTGCAATGGCTAAGTGCATGAAAATTCCCGCCCATGCCCAGGCGGCCAGGGCAAACAATAAGGTGAACATCAGGAAAAATGACAGCATTAGGGCTAGCCCTACAAGGAATAACGAAATGGATATTGAGACATATTTCACTCGCGTTATGCTGTTTATTTTTTGGTACATATAATCCCTTTAGGAGACTGCGTTATGCTATCTCTTTTGCGGATCCGGCTCTATCTTAAGGCCGATTCCTGATTGCTTGATCATGGACCTGATGAAAAGCTTCAAGTCGGAAAGAAGGCCCACCGATGTTTATTTCTGGTAATAAAATCTAAAAATAAAAATTGTTACTCCAAGCCAAATTACTGGCTAGGAGGCATATCTGAGGAGGACACCTTCGCAGTTGTGTCACCGGTCTTTTCTATCTTGATGCTGTCCAGCAGGTTCATCGTAACATCTTCTGGATACGACGAAGTTATTACTACATTAGTAGTGCCCGCAGCGAGGTCTCCACAGCCACATTCCTTGCTATCTAGCCAGTAAACGGCGCGGTAAATTTTGATATCGGAGGGTTTTGCACCTTCGGCAGTGAAGGGTGTCCCCATGATAACAAATCCTTTCTTGCCATCGATCATTTTGTCTTCTGGCTTGGTGACGTTAAGTCCTTGAATAAACATACCCATGCTCATTATTTGCTTGCCAGTTGATAAAGTAGCATCTGTAAGGTCTTTGTATTTGTTTATGCCAATTATAGCATTGGTCGAATTATCGGTGAATATGCGCATTTGATATGTATTTCCAAGTTCGGTTTGCATTGGTTGGGCAATCTGGATCGTATGATCCAAGTTTGTCTTTATGTCAAACGATACATTAAATGGCCCAAGCTGCTGAGGCTCCGGAATGGCCATCGCCATTGATGAGAGCATCAGCACTAATACTGCTGCTAGTATAAGTCTCACGGAATTTTCACCCCAGAAGTTTAGAATAGAGTCTACATAGAAAAGCATTGCTCTAATGTAAATCTCGTATTATCCTTTTATGAGGGGGAAGTGTCAAATATCTGCCATCTCAGCAGCCTTCATGTGGACGTCGGAATTTACACACTAGTTCTCAGGCTTGATGAGGCCAAAGATATAAAAGTCGGTGCCTTGGGCATAATTCATTTTGCAGAGGGTTATTTCGCCTATACCGGCTCAGCGCGAGGACTTGGCGGCCTAAAAAGAGTGGCTAGGCATAAGGAAGTAATGAGCGGTGCAAATCCCTGCAGAAAGTGGCACATAGATTACTTGCTGCCTCACACTTCCCTGGCGGATGTGGTCATCACTCGCACGTTCGCTAACCTGGAGTGCCAAATCGCCGCAAAAATAGGATCTGAGCTTCCGGCGATGCCCAGGTTCGGATCTACCGACTGCCGATGCCCCGGCCATCTTCACTATTCAAACAAGCTGGATAGCATCTTAAATGTAGTTTTTAGGGCTCACCATCAGATTGTGCCAAGCCACCCGCTCTGCCACAATTAATAGTAAACCAGAAATATTAAAACCAACTGGCATACGCAGCAGTCGCTGCAAAAGCTGCTATGCCCAGCAGGCTCAGGGGCAATGTGTAGCCTTTTAGCATCTCTTTCATATTTGACCCAGTGGACTCCTTTACCAGCCAGAAGTAAGGATCGCTGATGTAAGAGAACATGAATGCTCCCGCGCATATAAGGAAAGCCAGTGTGAGGCCATCCATTGGCGAAGACTGCAGAATTTGAGCGGACACGACAACAGTGACCACCCTAGAACCCTGGGCTAGCTGCAGAATTGAAGATATCAGAAAAGGCAAGACCATGGCAGGCAGGGCGTGTCCCAGTGCGCCGTAAAGCACCTGCCCAAGGCCGCTTTGAGAGATAACATATCCAAAGGCCCCTGCTCCGCACAGATCCAGCATGATGACGCCAGATCGCCTGGAAGCGGTTCGAATAATCTCTTGAACGGCATTTTGAGCCAAAGCCAGGCAGAGCAGGGCGCCGATTAAGAGAGCGATGCTGGGATTGCCGATTAGCTTTATCCATCCGCTAATTGTGGCAACTCCTTCTAAGCTACCAATAAGTATTAAAGCCATCGGCAAGGCCAATGGCGCCCAGGCTTTCATACGAGAACCGCTCAATGCAGGGGCAGAGGAGGTCTTGGTCAATATAGCAGGCAGGCGGAGCATATACATGTAGGTTATAGCGAAGAGAATTAGGGTGATCGGCAGGCCAACAGATATCATTTCATAGGGCTTCAGACCAAGAGTTTCGGAGAGCGAAACCATAACTGGCGAAGGATAGATCAGATTAAAAGACACGATAGAGCACACCGCGGTCATGAGCTGAAGCCTGCGTCCAGATCCTTCCGTTTGTTTTCCCAAAGCGCTTACCACTGGATCCAAGATCATATAGGCAGTGATGCTGCACATAACCGGCAAAGAGACAAGGTAGCCGGCAATTCCTGATACTATCAAACTGCGTCCGGAAATCTTTAGCAGATCGGAGACTATGCGATCTACCGCGCCGGTCTTCCTCAGATATTCGGCTATAATCGCGCCGGAGAAGACCACTATGGCCAAAGAAGAAAAGATCCTGGAAAGGCCGGTACTAATAAATGTAATGAGTTCTGGTCCCATTCCGCAGAGCAGGCCGTAGATAAGGGAGGATAGAACCAAGCTTAGAAAAGGCCCCAACCGAGGGATGATCAGGCTCACAATAGCGATGGCAATGAAAAAGGCCAGGATCTGGTCCATTATCGTAGAAACTCTGGATCATCTATAAGAACTTGATTATGCTGAGCTGTAAACCTTCCATTCATCCGAAACGCATTTATACACATAGAACAATAAAAAGATATCAGAAGGGATTTAAAGTATATTCTCGGCTTCACCAAGAGTGGCTGAAGTCAAAGCAAGGGATCTTTGAGGGGACTGTAAGGGAGTAGAGATGAAGGGATGGCCCAATAGGCGCAGACTACTCTGGGGTAGACGTAGTCGTATGAGGTGTTTGGCTTGGCCGGCAGCGCTGCTATTGGTGATCGTTCTGGCAACTTGCCTTTATTTTGTTCTCCCATCCTTTTCTTCATTTCAAAATCATAATCTTGAAGGCACTTTTGATTCTGCCAAATCAATCCAAATTCATCGCGATGATGATCGTGGAAGCACAAATCTTTCAGATGCAAATATCACGCACACCGTCCTGAAAAATCAAGACGAGACCGCCTCTTATCGCGATGTATTGAAAATTGCGGCGGTGCCGCCGGCTCTGTCCGCCATGATAAATATCACTTCTCGGGATCGCCAGACAACCACCCATTTCGCGATAGAGAATACTGGCCATGATCTCTTGAGAGGAGTTAAGATCGCGAACGATGGGGACAAAGTAGTTGGGGTTTTGCCTGAAATATGGCCAGGCGAGCGAAAGACGTTATCTATGAGCGGTAATCTGCGAAATGTCAATATCACTGCCAAAGACTCGGCTGGTAGAGCTGTGATCGGCTCCGTGCACTATGTCAATCCAGGATTTTCCAAAGCAGCCTTAGGCTTTGGTCTGTTCTTGGGTGGAGGGTCAGGTTCCAGCACAGAAACATACTCCAAGCCAGCGGATAGGTCTGTAGCGGATAGGCCTGTGATAAATAAAAATGAGAGCATATCGAAGACTGATACAAACGCCGCTAATCCAAATAATTCAACTTTCTTGAATGCCTCTGAGAATGCCACCAAGAACACTGCCTGGAACAAAAGCATTGTTGATGCCAATAATTCCTGGACTGAGCCGAAGTTCAATCTTACAATAAAGACCAATCGATCGGAGGGCTATGCAGGGGACCGCATTTCGTTTAAATGCACGGCTGTGAATGCCGGAGCTGCAACCTTGTCCAACATAGAGCTAGTATGTTGCGGCAAGAAGACCTCTACCACTTACCTGACTCCTGGGAAGGAGATTCATATTGAAGATTCTTTCATCCTGCAGGATAATGCCTTGCTGAATGCTACTGTGAAGGGCTCTGATATAAATGGAACTATGTGGAAGTCGAATGCCACCGCTGAAGTGTGGATGATCTCTCCTGAGCTGGGGCTGAAGGCCTGGACGCTCCCAGAAAAAGCTCACAGGGGAGATAAAATCTATTTATCGGTCCAGGTAGAGAACACTGGCCAAAGCAGTCTTTTCAATTTAAGCATCTTCGACTCCCTTGGCCCAATCGGCCAAATTCCGCTCCTAGAGGCTGGCCGGTCAATGATCCTCCGGAGGAACGGGACTGCCAATGAAAGCATTCTGGATGAGGTAAAAGCAAAGGCTTACACTGCTCGCGGACAGGATGTTTATGGATCGACAAAATTAGAGATAAAAGTCTTGAGTTCCAGCTTGAACCTGACGGCACAGCCGCGAGAGGTTGTCGTCTCCCCCGGTCAGCCTACTGAAGTCACTTGGATTCTTAACAACACTGGGGAAGAAAATCTAAAAAATATTACCTTGGATGGAGACGGCTCTAGATATAAACTCAATGGGATAGCAGCCCATACTTCGATGCTGATATCTGCCATCTACGTATTGAACAAGACTTCTAAGATTAACGTCACTGCTAGAGGATACAACTGGGGCGGATATGCAGTGCAAGACAGTGGAAGCGTCCTTATCAAAACTGTTTCTCCCGGCATCTGCCTGAAGGTCATGCCTGCTGAGATCATAACCTTCGCTGGAGAGGCTGTTGAAATCACATGTTTGGTCACCAATACTGGAAATGATGATCTCAAAAATGTAGTCCTAAGCCAAGATGGCGACATATTGGATAGAGTTGAAAAGTTGTCTCCAGAGGAGTTTCAGGTCTTTTCGCCAAAGCTAAATCTAGCATCTAACGCCACTCTAGATTTTCGCTCAAAGGGCGAGGACTCCCTGGGGAGATCGTGGTCGGATGCCTCACAGGCAAAAGTGACCGTGGTGACTTCGGCAATTAAGATATATGCAAACGGGCCTGCCTCCGTGAAAGCGGGTGATAACGCCAAAATCACCTGTACACTATACAATCCAGGAAATGTCTCTCTCTCCAATATATTAGTGGAGAGCAAGGCATTCGGCCCCTTGGGCATCATTGAGCATTTGGCTCCAAAACAACAAAAGGTTTTGTCGGTAGACGAGCAAGTGACTGCTGAGATAAAAGATGAAATAAAGGCGGTAGGCATGACCTCAGCCAAGCGACCAGTAACTGACAGCTGCAAGCTGCATATTTCAGTTTTGAGCCGTCCGAGCTTATCGATAAGTCGCGAGCCGCCATTGCCTCAAATTCAGCCCAAGCCTTTAGCATTATCTCAGAAAGAATATCAGAAAGAGGAGAGGCTGTCTCAAAAACGTTCCGTACGGACCGGCTACCTCGGAGAAAAACAGAATTTTATGGCGGCTGCCAGAAATCAAAGCCCTGTCTCAGGAAATATGAGCTCTGTGTCAAAAAATATAAGCTTTGGATCGAGAAATATAAGCATCGAATCAAGAAATATAAGCTTACTGCCAATGTCTGTCGGCAAAATCAATTCCGGCAGAGTGATGTCCTCTCCGGTTCAAAAAGGATCGATTCAGAGCTCCGGATCAGAAAAAGGCATAGCTGCAGTGAAAAATGAAACTGAGGCTGTAAATAGCAATGCTGTGCTGAATGAGATATCGTTGCTCATTAATTATATAAAGAGAATGCTGACTCAGATGGGACACCAGACACAAGTCGTCTCTCAGAATGAAGCACTTCTGTCTCAGAGCAGTTCTAATGCAAAGGCTTCTGGAAATTATGAGCTGGCCATTGAAAGCGTAAAGGGCTCAGACCATGGAAGGATAAAGGTTCTGGATGTAGGCGCCGCCCCTCCCCATCCTTCGGCAGGAACTCCAGTGAAAGTGACCGTACATGTGGCCAGCGAGGCTGGAATAAAGTCAGCTTCCGTTAAATTTGGAATTAAAGATACACCAATAACCAAGATGGAAATGCCGACTGTAGACAGGATATATTCCATTCCCATGACTTTGGATAGCGGAGATAAAAAAGATGGCTACTGGTCCTGTACTATTCCAGGGCGGGAATCGGGAACCTATATGGTCCTTTCTGTGGCGCTGATTGATGGAATATCCCAAGTAGATGACGGACCATATTTGCTCCATTGGTCCACTGTTCCTCAACCGGAGGCCTCAGTCCGTTCCTCGCCAGCAGGACAGTTGCCCTCTGATGAGGGAATACTTTTCATCGAATCGTCTGTGGTCAGAGGCACCGGAGAAGTTTCCATAAAGGATGCATTTGCTGATTCCGCTATGAGATATAATGAGAAGATGAAAGGAAACGGCTCTATAAGCCTTGAGTCTTTGCGCTGCCTCGATAAGGACTGGCCTGTTGTGAACTTCACTCAGCAGAGGGATCTGGTCTTCGAGGGCCAGCTACAAGGAGCAAAGAGCATGGAGTCTCCGGCATTTCATGGTGGGCTGGGGGCCAGCATATCCGAGCGGTTCAACCTAAGTCATGTGGACAAGAGCGAGATCGATATGATCCGTTCCCTCAATAGCTCAGATAACACTCTGTCCTTCAATACGGATCAAGCTTTCAACGGAACGTGGAATATAAAAACTCAGTATGCGCAGTTCTTCCAGAAGATCAAAGGGGATCAGAAGTATTCAGGCTCTTTCCAGACTGAAAAGAAAATCAAGTTCCAGGATGCTGGGAAGAAATAAATTAGAGGCAAATATCAGCAAAGCAGAATTACGACGATAAAACAAGAAACGAAAATTGCAGCGGCAAAAATAGAATTACGATAATAAGCAGTATAGCGGCAAAGAAAGAATAATAAAGACAAAAGCAAGATTATCAGTTTCTGCCAGCTTTCACAGCTTTTTTCCAGATCTCATCTGATTCGTCGATGGCTTCGATTTGGGCTCGAATATCCAGCCTATGCTTGACCTCGCCAGCCTGAAGGGTCTTTTCTACTGATAACCTAAGCCACTCTTTGCTCTCGCTTTGCAGGTTCTCTGCCTCAAGCCAGAGCATCTCCGCTTTTTCTGGATTGGAAGGCCGGGAATCAACTGATTCTCTTCGCAACTCCTCGATTTTCTTAAGAGCAGCTTCATACTCAATCCTATGCTTTTCCGCCTCATTCAGAAGGCTTTCCATCTCCTGGCGCATATCATCGAGGCTTTTGGCTATTATCTTTTCATCGGAAGACATGAATTTTAAGTCACTCCCATCATGTCCAGGAAGAGCCAGTGGAACCTAAGGTCGTCGGTCAGTTCGGGATGGAATGAGAGGCATAACAAGCTCTTCTGCTGGGCAGCCACGCCATTCTCTCCTAGCTTGGCCATTAATCTGACCTCTTTTCCAGCGCTTACAATGGCCGGAGCCCTGATGAACGCAGCCCGGTAGGGGCGATCGAATCCTTCCACATTGAGATCAGCTTCGAAGGACTCCTTCTGGGACCCAAAGACATTTCTGCCTATAGTAGTATCCATCAGCCCAAGAGGCTGCACCTTGGCATCACCTTCGATCTTGCGGGAAACCAATACCAAACCAGCACATGTGGCCAGAACAGGAATGCCCGCATCTGCAGCCCGAGCTATTTCCCGATCTATTCCCGCGTTGGCCATCTGTCGGGAAAGAGTGGTGCTCTCTCCGCCGGGAAGCACAAGGCCGTCGCAATTGGGCACAACTCCGGCACGCCTGATTAAAACAACAGATCCCCTGCCGCCCAGTGCCCTTTGCATAGCCTTGGCGTGCTCAGAGACATCTCCCTGAAGGCCGATTACTCCTACTCTTAATTTCACCATCCCCTTGACTGTAGGATCTCGCTTTCCGGAATTGTGCTGGCGTCCAGCCCCTTCATGGCAGCTCCTAAGCCCTTGGAAACTTGTGCTAGATGCTGTGGATTGTCGTAGCTATGTACAGCTTGGACAATTGCCAATGCCATGGCTTGGGGATTCTCTGACTTAAATATGCCAGAGCCCACGAAGACGCCATCAGCACCTAGTTGCATCATGAGAGCAGCATCAGCGGGCGTAGCTATGCCTCCCGCAGCAAAGTTTACTACCGGCAACCTCTGCAGCTTAGCGCATTCAACAACTAAGTCATAGTTGGCCTCAATTTCTCTGGCAATCTTCACTAGTTGCTGCTCATCCATGCCCTTGAGGCTCCTTATCTGCCCCATTATAAGCCTCATATGCTTTACTGCTTGGCTCACGTCGCCAGTGCCAGCTTCCCCTTTGGTCCGAATCATGGCTGCGCCCTCGGCTATGCGCCGAAGAGCTTCGCCCAGATTCCGAGCCCCGCATACAAATGGAATTGTAAATTTAGTCTTGTCTATATGAAACTCATCGGCGGGTGTTAGAACCTCCGATTCGTCCACCATGTCCACACCTATTGCTTCCAGGATCTGCGCTTCTACAAAATGACCTATCCTGGCCTTGGCCATAACCGGTATGGTTACAGCATTTATGATATCCTCTATGATGGCCGGGTCGGCCATCCTGGCTACTCCACCCATCTTTCTTATATCAGCCGGAACTGCATGAAGGGCCATTACAGCTACCGCCCCCGCCTCCTCAGCGATCATCGCTTGTTCGGGAGTAGTTACATCCATAATAACGCCGCCCTTCTGCATCTTTGCAAAGCCGCGTTTAAGCAGCTCAGTACCAAATCTGAGATTCTCTAGCTCCATGAATTGCCCCAAATATACTTAGGTTCCTTGCTAATATGTTTGGCTTTAATAAACTTTGCCTCGCAGCAGCTCGGTATCTGCATGAATTTCCTAAGATGAAAAAAGATCTCAAGCAAGGACGGCATTTTCAGCCGTCCCTCCCTAAGACGCGTAGTTCTCATAGAGGTATATGTCCTTGTTTCCGCTGCGGTTATCTGTCCAGACTATCCTTCCTGTCCGGATCCTGGGTTCAGTCTGGTCGCCTGCGGCCTTGCAGATGATTTTTTCCGTGTTCGTATTCAGGTTGTAGGCATATATGTCCCAGTTACCACTACGCTTATCCTGCCAGATGATGACTCCATTTTCTACATCCGGATTTGTATGGTCAGCCGGGCCTTTAGTTATTCTCGTCTCTTTGCGGGTGTTCAGGTCGTAGGCGTAAATGTCCCAATTGCCGTTGCGGTTATCTTGCCAGACTACAGTGCTGCCATCTGTGCTCGGATTGATATGGTCGCCTGCGCCCTTTGTAAGCTGTGTCCTTTGCTGTCCTTTCCAGAGCATTACATTCCAATTTCCGCTGGATTTGTCCTTTTGCTGGAAGACCACGATATTCTTTCCTGCTCTGGGGTTGACCCCGCCAGGAGGAATTGCCTCTCGGGTCTCCATGCCAAAGAGGAGCTTCTTGTAAACAGACCATCCAAAGTTGGCGAAAGTGTCAGCCCATGCCAGATATTGATCGCTGATGGATGGCGGCGATGGCGAGTTCAGCGCCGATACGAGCTCGGTATAGTTCACTGCGGCTATATCGAAGGTTCTTATGGCCCAGCCGCTTTTGGCTGGATCCTTGGCGTCCGGATCCTGGGCCATCCAGGCCACAATTTCACCTGATATATCGGGGTACATATTATAATTTGGACCTACTGCTAAAGGCAGTTCAAACTCCTGTCCTAGGCTATATACGTATACATCAGGCTTGCCAGTGCGATTATCCATCCATGTCACATAGTAGCCGATTAGGTCGTTTCCACCTACTGACGGATGGCTTTGGTCTCCAGGAGCCTTGCATATTATGCTAGTCTGCCCTGAAGCTAAGGACTGGTATTTGGGCTTGCCTGTTAGAGAATTGAGCCAGACCAGCTTGTTGTCCATGCTCGGCTTGGTCTGCCCGGGTCCTTGTGCCACTAGTTCATCCTTCCAGGTATTGATCTCCAGCATGCGAATAGATAAGCCGGCAGCGGAGTTATCAACATAGGCAATATTTTTGCCTGAGACTACTGGATTAGTCTGCAATCCTGCTTTGGGATATATCCGTCCCCACTTCTTGTTCCATAAATAGTAGGAGATATCCCCGCTCTTCTTGTCCTCCCAGGCAATGGTTCTGCCGGATATGTCAGGGTATACTTGATCGCCTGCTCCGGTGAGCTTTTTCTCTGAGCTATTTTCCAGATCATAGGCGTATATATCCCACTCACCGTTGCGATCATCCTGCCAGACCACCAAATTATCGCTAATGGCCGGATACATCTGCTGGCCGGAGCCAGATATTAGAGGATTGGCTGCATTTTGGCCCAAATCATATAAAGTGATCTGCCATTTTCCTGATGAGTTATCCATCCAGACCACTTGGTCTCCGGATATGGAAGGCCATAGCTGGTGTCCTTTCCCTGAAGATAGGACCTGCTCTTTGCCAGTTGTAAGGTTCTTCATGTAGATCTGTGGATGGCCGCTCCGGTAATCGGACCATACTACTCTGTAGCTGGAGGCTTTGGGGTAGAGCTGGTCACCGTCCGAACGACTAATAGGCATTTCTGATCTAGTGAAGAAGTCAAATCCGAATATATTCCAATTGCCTCGCCGGTTATCGCTCCACACCATCAGGCTGCCATTTGTGCTGGGGAAGTCGGCTTCTAAAAGCAGAAGTGGATCTGCGATGATGTACCTCATAAAAATCTGAGGATAACCAAAGCTGTTGTCCATCCATACTACTTTGTCCTTGCTCAAAATTTTGGATGATGAGTATGGCTTGGTTGTGAATGGGTCACCCCTTCCATCGCTGGGTGCCTGCAACCCAGGGCGGGTAGAGACTGGCACCTCTACTTCTTTCTCCAAGTCGTATAGATAGATGTCAGAATCCCCTCCTCTCTCATCCAGCCAGGTTATATATTTTCCAAATACGCAGGGCTTTCCCTGATTGGAGAGGTCAGTTACAACTGGGCTTTCGCTCTTGGTGGTCAAGTTGTAGGAGAAAATATCCCAATTTAGAACATCTTTCTTGCCATTCCTGCCATCCGACCAGACTACGGTGTCTCCATAGATCCAAGGGTGGTATTGGTTAGCCGGATTGGTGCAGATGGGAAATTCTGCGTTGGAGGTCAAATTAAAGCCGTAAATGTCCCATTTGTCTGTTCTTTTATCAGCCCAAACGATTATGTCTTTGCTCAACACTGGAGAGAGCTTGCCTCCTTTTTGGGTGGTGATCTGCCGTTCGGTGCCCTTGCTGATGTCGTAAAGGTAAATTTGTTCGTCGCCCGTCCGGTCGTCAATCCAGACCACGTAGTTCCTATCGATCATAGAATATCTCTGATCTTTGGGATCTTTGGAGATCTGCTTTTCTTTGCCTGTAGTCAGATCGTATAGAAAGATGTCTATGTTGCCATTTCTCTTATCTGAATAGATTATCTTGTCATTGCTTATGTCAGGGCTGCTGTGGTCAAAATTGGTGTTGGTTATGTTCCGCTCTTTATCGGTAGTGGCATCGTATAGGTAAACATTGTAATGGCCGTTGCGGTTGTCTGTCCAGACAATATTGTCCCCGGAGATAGACGGATTGGTATGGTTATAAGGCCCAGAGGTTATCTGATTGTCTGATAATATCTTGAGGTCAAACATCTGGATATCTGGATCCTTAGCTCCGGCTCTATAATCGGACCATACTATACCTCGCTCGGCAATGGCCGGCTCCATTTTAATCGAGCCAGCAACTATCTCGAAGTCCTCCTTGGTCTTGATATCGTAAAGCCAAAGCTCTGTGCCATTATTTTGGTAAGCTACATAGTCGCCGTAGACTGCTGGCGCCGTCTGTACTCCCGACTTTGGCAAGGTGGTGAGACTCTTGGAGGAAATATCGTAGATGGCAATATCAGCTTTTCCAGAGCTGTTATCTGCCCAGGCTACAATATTGCCGCTAATAGATGGAAAAGACTGATCTCCTGCTCCCGTAGCCAAGGGTGTCTCTTTGCCGCTGGCTATGTCGTACATGTAAATGTCCCAGCTTCCTGATCGCTGGTCCATCCAGACTATTTTATTCGCGCTAATTTTTGGAGCAAGCTGGTCCTTAGGTCCGGCTGAGATTCGCTTCTCTTTCTTGGTGGCCAGGTCGTACATGTAGATATTGGAGTTGCCATTGCGGTCGTCGGACCAGACCACACTGCCTCCGCCAATAGACGGCTGGGTTTTGTTGCCCGGGTTATTGGCCACTACGCTTTCCGTTCTGCTTACAGCATCATACATATATATGTCAGCCTTGCCCGAACGCATATCCTGCCAGACTACGCGTTCTGCGGAAACTGACGGATGCACCTGCAGGAATGGATTGACGCATACCCATCTCTCTCGGCCAGTCTCCAGGTCATACATGAATATGTCGTAGTTTCCGCTGCGGTTATCGGCCCAGGCGACGATGTGGCCGTCGATGGCCGGTTGCTCTTGGGCAGATCCGGCAACTATTGCTACAGGTCGCTCTTTTCCCCACTCCGCTCCGCTGGCAGCACTGGCAAAAAGCATGGCAGCCACCAATATCAGAATTAGCTTTGACATCCTACCACTCTATTTGATCCAAAGTATTGCTATTTTTGAAATTCTCAATCCAGCAGATCTGCGAACCAGTATAAGGACTTTTCTCGACATTTGCCGTGAATAACCCAAATGGACCTTGAATAGGATGGGATTGGGTTGGCATATCTCAAAACAATTGAAATCGGTCTTTCCACCAAAATCGCCTAACGTATCATCGTCCTGCCCAGTGTCACCAGAAATAAAGCCATCAGCAGCCAGCCTAAAATGGACTCTATCGTGGCCAGATATCGGTAAATGCCTACCGGATACCATTTGACTTGGGTCTTGGCCGTGAAGATCATGGCGCTAAAGTAAAGATGATCGGCAAAAGAGAGGCTGTGTATCCGGTCGTCTTGTGCCAGATGCGCTCCTTTAGCGGTGCTGTTAATGTGTTCCACTACAATGCTGTCTCCTGTCCAGAACAAGCCTGCAAATAGAAGAATCAAAAGGAGACTCAAAAAAACGGTATACTTTGGCCTAACGCCATAGCCGCAGGAGATCCAGGCTACGGCGTCCAGCAGCTTGGACCAATTAACAGACGGCCTGCCTCCATTCCAGCTATAAAACTTCTTATCCCCTTGGCTCTTCCTGCGGTACTGGAAATAGCAGTCATCGGCGTCTTCGAACCACTCCATATTCCTGAAGTTCTTAATTAGGGCCAGATACACTGCGCCATCGTAGACAAGCCTATCTTTTATGGAGGACCAGCGCACCTCCAGCTTGACGAAGTCGGAGCCGCGAAGCGAGATGGTCGACTCTCTGGCAAAGACTGTACCCAGCAGCCGCGTGGTGTAAACCCTGGCATTCTCCAAGGTCAGGTTCTTGTGAAACTCACAGCCAGTGAAATCAGCAGCCTCAGCAAACCTCGCTCCCAGAAACCTGGCATCCTGCTCAAATTTTGCTCCCTTAAACAGTGCCTTTGCTTCGAAGTTGGCGGAGTTGAAGGAGGCATCTCCTGCAAACTCGGTCCCTTCAAAGAGCCCATCTTCCCTGAAATTAGCTCCTGAAAAATGAGCGGGCCCGGAAAAATGTCCGCGTTCAAAGCTGGCCGGGCGGTTAAAAGCTGCCAGCTTGAAGTTGGCTACTCCGCTAAATTCGGATCGAATAAATTGCGCTACATCATCAAATCTGGTTCTTTCAAAGTGGGCATCTCCTTCAAATTTAGCGCTGATGTAGCTAGCTTGTTGGAACTGCGCATCCAAAAATATAGCGTCATTCAGCACCGCATTGTTGAAATTTGTGCTTCCCAAAAACTGGGCGCCAGAAAAATTGCTCTTTCTTCTAAAACCTGAATCGAGAAAGATGCAATGACCGCCGAATCGAGAGCGTTCGAAGGTGAACTCCTCTTTAAATTCCGATTGCCTGAAATCGGCATTGGCGGCAAAGCTGGAATGAAGAAAGCTGGCATAGCCCATAAAGGCTGCTTTCTCGAAGATTGAATCGGCATCAAACCTGGCCTGCCAGAAGTTGGCTGTCTTGCCGAAGGCTGCTTGCTTGAAGTTGGCCGTCCCGGCGAAATGTCCGCCCGTGAAATCTGCATCTCCATCGAATTGGGCATCGCTGAAGTTGGTGCATAAGCTGCTAAACCTGGTCGATCCAAAGGATGCGCTGGCAGAGAATAGAACATTGCCGAAGTTGGCAATGGCACCAAATGATGCTCCTAGCCAAGTAGCCTCCTGAGAGAACCATGCATCTTTAAAAGTAGCGTATCTATCGAAATGGCAAGCCTCAAATACAGCCCTGCCCTGGAAGATGGAGCCTTTGAACCTTGCATCTCCAGCGAATGTCGAGCCGCCAAAGTCAACCGATTCTTTGAACAGAGCTCCCGCGAAGTTGACTGCGCCCCGTATTTGGCAGTTCTTGATTTGAATCCGTGAGGCAACTATCTTCGCCACATGTCTGGTCCTATTGGGGCGGTCTAATCCTAATATCGGGAGGTCGAGGACAGATAGGTCTAGATCTCCCACTATGGCTACGTGGTCATAAATTACGCTATCCCCATTCTCGATCCTGGCCAAGACCTCTGCAGCCTGGATCTCCCTTTGCTGTGGATCTGCTATAGAATCGCCTCTCTTGGTTCATGAAGCATCAATTGGACTTTTCATCAATTGGACTCTTTTTGATATCAATTGCGATCAAGGAGGATTGTTCAACTCCAGACCATGATGAATACAGCTTTCTTCCACTTGCCAGATTAATAATGGCTATATAGCCCTACTGTCAACCGCTATTATATCATGCCCGGAGGGAAACGCGAGTTGAAGGATTATCTAGTAATGGATGACATCATTCTCGATAACAAAAGGATTCTGGTGAGGGTAGACTTCAACTCACCTATGGACCCCAGCGGAAACATCCTGGATGATAAGAGAGTAAAGAGCCACCTGGAAACACTACGAGCTTTGGAGGACTGCAGAGTGGTCCTAATGGCCCACCAAAGCAGGGCGGGCAAGAAAGACTTCACCACCATGGAAGCTCATGCCAAGCTGGCCACCAAGCTCCTTCGCAGAGACGTGGTTTACGTTGACGATATTTTCGGGTCCCGCGCTCGCGACATGATCAAATCGATAGAGCCCGGAGAGGTGCTGCTCCTGGAGAATACGCGATTCTATGCCGAAGAGAATATGAATAGATCGCCGGCTGAGCATGCCAAAAGCCATATGGCAAAGCGGCTGGCCCCTCTCTTCGACATTTTCATCAATGATGCATTTGCCGTATCCCACAGATCTCATCTCTCGGTGGTCGGCTTCACTGAGGTGCTTCCAAGCATTGCTGGAATTTTAATGGATAGAGAGATAGAAGCGCTGGACAAAGGCCTCAAAGGAAACGAGCATCCCACTGTTTTTGCTTTGGGGGGCACCAAGGCAGACGACTCTATAAAGGTAACTCGGAACGTGCTCAGCAGGGGCGGAGCGGACAGAGTTCTAACATCTGGAGTTGTAGCTACGGTTTTCATGATGGCTGCAGGATTGGATGTAGGTGAAGCCAACCGGAAGTTTGTGGCCGATCAGGAGTACATAGACCAGATACCTATCGCCGCCAAGCTTCTGAAGGATTATCCTGGAAAGATTGCCATTCCCAAGGATGTGGCTTTGGATAGGAGCGGGGAGCGGATAGAGACGAGCGTTAACAAGCTTCCAAATGACCTGCCAATCGCGGATATCGGTCTTGAGACTATAGTAGATTATTCCAAAGAATTGAAGGATGCCAAGGTGACAGTCCTAAATGGCTCTGCAGGCATATTCGAGAAGGAGAAGTTCAAGCTGGGCACCGCAGAGTTGCTCAAGGCAGCTACACAGTCCGGCTACTCCATAGCAGGCGGAGGTCATACAGTGGCCGCGATAGAGCAGCTCGGTTTGGAGCCTAAGTTTTCTCATGTAAGCATAGGTGGCGGGGCCAGCATTACGTATTTGTCCGGGGATCCATTGCCCGGGATAGATGCACTGAAAAAGGCAGCTGAACGGCACAGAAAGGCCTAAATCTGTTTAGGCCTGAGTATTTCCGCGACCTTTTTTTGGCATTCGCGAAGGATGCTGGCTGGCTCACCATGGGCTTCCATAGCGGCTGCAGCTCTATGGCCGCCTCCTTCGCCTCCATGAGCTTTGGCCACTTGGCGCATTACACCAGCTAGATCTAAGCCGGCTTTTGCAGCCTCCCGGCTAGCCCGACCGCTAATCCGTGTGGAGCTGCCGTGCAGTCCTGCGGCCAGGGCTACGTCAGCTCCGATATCCACTAAACCCATGGCAGCAGAGCCTTCGAAAGCATTAATCTCAGTTGTGGCTATTAGCCAGTCATCTTGGCGAATCACCTCCGCTCTAGAAGCTGCCTTTAGCACAGCGATCCTCTGGGAAATCTCCGTAGGCATCCTGGACAAAACTGCCACCGCTTCGTCGTAATCAGCCAGGCCGGTCTCCAACATCTCAGCCGCTGCTCTGAGAGCCTGAGGAGATGCCCGTCTGAATCTTCCAGTATCCGAGATCATGCCTACCAGTAAGCCTAAAACAGTATCTCTGATGGGCGTAATATTGCTCTCTTTGATGATGCTCCACACAATTTCGGCTGTGGAGCTAGATGGCCGCTGGATATGAAACTGCGCTCCTGGCAAGAGGCCGTCATCCAGGTGATGATCGACCACCGCGTATCTGGCCAGTCGGACGTTTCCCAGCTGACGGCCAACCGACGCATCTACAACCACCACAAAATCGTAATTCTCAACTCTGGGATTCAGAATCAGTTCTGCACCAATGGCGGCGGCCAAAGAGCTGCCTGCTTTGCTCAAATCTTCAGCAGCGCCCAAGGTTCCGCCGAATGCCTGCTGTAGGGCAAATCCGCTTCCGATGGCATCAGGATCGGCATTCCTGTGGCAGAGGTATAAGACGTCATTATATCTGCTGATGCGGGATCCAAACTCAGAGTCGCGAATCTCCATGGATTTGGACTAGCGCTGTGAAGGTAGAAATAGATTGGTCTGCCTGGACTACAAAAATCCTCAATTCCGGGCTCTATTGTCCATCCTTCTGCTGTAATCAATGTCTTCGCTATCGAAGATCACCAGCTCAAAAACCAAGTCTCCCTCTGAATTTTCTGCATAAACTGCATACTCTTCTTCGATTCTATCTAAGATCTCATCTTCCAGATTCAATCCATGCTCAGCTTCAAAGTTCTTGATATCTTCCCAAGAGAAGCCATGAGAGGCAACAGCGTCTGTCACTCTCTTTTCAAACGTATCCATGCTTTCAGCCATCACTAATGTTATCTTAAAGCCTCCAATCTCATCATCGTAAGGCTCGAAGGTGAGCAAGAATTGCCTATTATCTCCTTCTAAATCTTTAGTTCCTTTCGATTTTAGCTCTTCAACGAGGGATCTGGATAGCTGGATGCTGTCACCCACATTTTGCATAGCCATTAAAGAGGTAGCATATGCATCCACTACTTCTTCGATAATGGAATTCCAGAGATCATAGGTCAGGGTATACATGGCAAATGCCTTGGCCAAAGATGGGGGCTAGATCTATAAAAAGAAGGCTAAATGCCATTTTCGAGATGGGCAATTGGGGCTATGAAAGGATAGTGATTATCTACTAATGCTCAAAACCTTTTTCCGTTGGGCAGCCTAATTCAACAGTTCACAGAGGCGACAAAAGAATGCGCATCTTGATCACAGGAGCGGGTGAGGTAGGATTCTTAGTAGCCCATGAGCTCTATGAGGAGCACGACGTTACAATCATTGACCAAAAAAGCGAAGCTTGTGCCAAGCTCCAGGATATGGATATTAAGGTTCTCCAGGGGAACGCTGCCGACGCTAGGCTGCTGATAGAGGCAGGAGTAAAGGAAGCGGATCTCGTTCTCGCGGTTACCGGCAATGATGATGTAAATATTATTACCTGCATAGTAGCTGGCCATATGGGAGTAAGTCAGACCATCGCCAGGGTGAGCAATCCGGAGTATATAGACCAACCTATCAAGCACAGAAAACAGATCGGCATAAGCTATATGATTTGTCCTGAGCTGGTTTTAGCTGAAGAGCTTGCAAGGACTTTGTATTTCCCTTCAATGCTCATGAATCGGCAGATGGAAGGGGGAAAAGTGGAGCTGATAGAGTTTAAAGTCAGCAAAGAAATGCCGCTGATAGGTCCAATCGAGAACGCCATACTTCCGGAAAACTGCAAGATTCTAGCTATAAATCGGGGTGGAGAGATCTCTATACCCAAAAAAGGAGACTCCATCTCGCTTGACGACCACATTATTATGATCTGTGACGCTAATGCGCTGCCGCAGCTTAAGAAGATGCTGCATGAGGAGGCCAAGTCCCATAAGGTAATGATTGTGGGGGGCGGCATGGTGGGATTCTACTTGGCGCAGAGACTAGAGAAGATGGATTTTGATCTCAAGCTAATAGAAATGGATACCGAGCGCTGTCAGTATATTGCCGATAAACTATCCAATACCATGATCCTCAATGGAGATGGTACAGATATATCGCTCCTAAAAGAGGAAAATGTAAGTGACATGGATGTAGTCTTTGCAGTCACCGGATTGGACGAGAAGAACCTGCTATGCTCGCTCTTGGCCAAGCAGCTCTTGGCAAAGAAGATTATATCTCGGGTTAACAAAAGCGCATATATTCATTTATTTGAGCTGGTAGGTGTTGATAGAGCCGTTAGCCCCGGTCAAGTGACTGGAGATGCTGTGCTTCAGCTAACCAGTGGGGTAGCGGATGTGGTGACCCTTCGCGATGAGCGAATAGAGCTAATAGATTTCCCCGTCAAGAAGGGTGCCAAAATCATTGGCAAGAGCATATTAAATGAGTTGCCTAAAGAGGCCATTGCAGGATTGATACTAAGAGATGACCGGACGATTTTGCCTGAGACAAACGGAAAGATTGAAGAGGAGGATCGTGTTTTCATCCTTGCCCTTCAACCGGTAATATCAAGAGTCAAGAAGCTTTTCGCGGCCTAGTGCCGTCTTCTTTAGCTCTTTTAGGTCGGCGATGAAATCACCTTGAAAGTTCTTATTCCTGAGAACAGCGGCAGGATGAAATGTGACTAAGAATTTTTCTTCGATTACCTGGCCATGCAGCATTGTGACTCCTTGTCTCTTCAATAGCGATGAAACAGCCACGTTGCCCATCAGACCTATGACTTGAGGTCTGATTGCTTCTATCTGCGCTTTCAGGTAAGGCAGACAGGTCTCCATCTCAGCTTTCTTTGGCTTTCTATTTTGATGTGGGCGGCATTTAACTACACTGGTTATGAATACCTCCGCTCTGTTGATCCCGGCTAAGGCAAGTGATCGGTCCAGCAACTTTCCACATCTGCCTACGAAGGGCCTTCCGGTTCTATCTTCATCGGCGCCGGGAGCTTCTCCTACTAGCATAATTGGTGCCGGACACGGGCCTTCGCCTGGAACAGCTCTAGTGCGTCCGGAGGCAAGATCGCAAAGCTGGCACGACAATATTCTGGAATGGAGATCGTCAAGGCTCATTGAAAGCAAGTGGATCTCGTCAAAGAAAACCTTTTCTCATGAACGAAAGATTCTTAACTAGCGAAAACTCTTGCAATATGGAAAAGGTGGTACAGATGAAGTTCGCAGAGGTTACATATCCCATGAGGAAGTTTGACGATCTCTATTATACCATAGAGAGAATTGTCTATGGCAAAGGGGAGCTAAAGGGCTTTACCACCGAGGATATTTATAACAACTTGCGGGACAAGCGCATCTTCAAAGATCCTCAAGATCTCAACCGGTTCCTTATTGATAACCAAAAGAAATTCAAGATCAGAAGAGCTAATGGTGGCTGGGAGCGCTACTGGTAGTTTTTTACCGAACCTTTTCTGTGAAGTAGATATTTCTATCATCAATTCCCAGTTCGACAAACCGCCCGGTGGCCAGGACTCTGTGGCTATATTTCAGCGATGCCACTCTGGTTCCCGGAAGAACCGTGGAATCATCCGGGAGGAGTAAATCTTCTCCTATTACCGGTATCTTCCCATTGGGAGGTTGATAGGCATCTAGAATGCAGTTAGCCCCGATGGTGGAGTGTCTCCCCACGATTGCCCCGTTCATTACCACGCCGCGCTTTATGTTGCAGAAGCTCATCACCATGCTGTTTCGGATCTCCACATTCCTTTCTATCATGCTGGTGTGGCCGATATGGGAATTCTCAATGGTCGTTCCGCGCTCGATGCGGCAATTCCTACCGATGGATATGTTGCCCTTTAGCTTGATCTCCCCGGAGTCTAAATATTTCTGGATCTTTGAAAGGGTGCTGGGGTGTATCCATTGGTGGGGCTTGTATTCATGGCGGAAGGCGAAGTGTCTGACTTTTCCGGCCAGAACATCCATGGCAGCCTGGTGAAGCCTCTCAGGCGTGCCTATATCGATCCAGTATCCTTTGACCGGATAGCCATACACTTTGTCTCCATGTTCGGTCAAATAGGGAATTAAGTCCCCGCCTATGTCTCTGGCAGCATCGCCCATCTCTTGTAATATCTCACGGATCTCTGGCGAGAAGAGATAAAATGCAGTATTGATCATCCTGCTGGGCTCGGTGCCAGATTTCGGCTTCTCCACAAAGCTCTTAATGCGAAAATCTTCACCTATATCCGCTACACCATACTGGGAAAGGCTCTCGCCTACCTTCATCTCCTTGACCGCGACGGTAAGTACCGGTTTATGCTGGCGGTGAAACTCCATGAAGCTCTGCAGGTCGATGTCAATAAGGTTGTCGCCAGAGACCACCAAAATGTCGTCGTTGATGTTGAAGTAATTTATGCAATATCTGAGGGAGTCGGCGCTTCCTTTGTCTTCGTACTGAGGTTGGTAGCAGAAGCCGTCCGGATCATTGATCCCCAAACGCTTGAAGAAGCCCTCACCTGCTTTGAAGTAGTTGGAGAGCTCTAATGTGTTCTCTGCGCCTTTGCTGCCCAAGGTGAACCTGCGGCAGCCCTGGACGGCCAGCAGCCTGAACAGGACGGCAATTATTGCTGTGTCGCAAATTTCAACCAACGGCTTGGGCTGGGTCAATGTGAGGGGGTACAGCCGGGTCCCGCCGCCGCCGACGGTAGCTAGCACTTGCGGAGACATATCAATCAACAATACTATATCATAAATATTAAGCCTGTCGCTGCTGCTTTAGTAGCCTCGCATGATCTTCATGATTATCCTGGCAATCATGAAGGCGATCAGGAACAATATCACGTAGAAGATTATGGCTCCGATTTCCATGATCGAATCCTTCTCTGTTCAGGTTTATAATTGTGCTTGCCCTTTTTCTGCCCTGCAATTTAGCCAATATGATTTCATTGTTTGTGCTTTCATCTGGATGCATCGATGCCATTTTCCGCCCTACAAAAGATTGATCAGCAAGAAGCGTGCCTACCTATGAGGAAAGGGTGGGATCATGAACCAGGCAGAGGCCATCGTTAAAGCGAAGGATCACTTCGCTAAGCTGCTGGAAGGCCAGCTCAAGCGTGTAGATCAGATGAAAGCGGGCGATGAGTGGGTAGACTACAGCAAGCTCAAGCCAATAGTTGTCGGCGTGGTGGGCGGGGACGGGATCGGCCCATACATCACCAAAGAAGCAGTGCGCGTTCTAGAGTACGTTCTGCAAAAGGAGATCGCAGAGGGCAAAGTCCAGCTCAAGGACATCAAAGGCCTAACCATAGAGGAGCGGGCCGCGGTCAATAAAGCCCTACCGGAGGATTCGCTGGCGGCGCTAAAAGAATGTCACTTGATCCTCAAAGGTCCCCTCACTACACCCAAGAA
>JADDYB010000103.1_pt1 | contig 25452 bp, 19 predicted proteins | sample 8641941 | NCBI WGS metagenome assembly JADDYB01 (sample SAMN16275377, study PRJNA637457) | freshwater sediment metagenome | isolation source: Lake Kineret sediment | place: Israel: Lake Kineret | collected 2013
TTGCAGCCTCAATACTTACATATCCTTCAATCATGTCACTCTCCACCATTTCGGGGTCACGCTCCAGTGGATTTCCGTGGCCTCCACCACCGGCCGCATCGATCGTCACTGCGTCACCTGGTTTTAACTGGGTTAACCCAAAAGGATTTCCATGTGCTCCATTCACCAGGAACTGAGCCTTGGCTCCGGGTTTGCCGCCAAAGAGACCTTCCGGGGGATGGATATGTCTTCCCGCCTGTATTCCTAAATTAACAGGAGGAATAGGAGCATACTTATCATCAGGTATTCTAAAGACTTCCCTTTGCCCAAGGCCTCCCTTCATCCTTCCGGGCCCGCCTGAGTCCATGAGGAGCTCTCTTCTTTCGACAATGAGAGGGGTATCACTTTCAAATATCTCAATAGGTGTGTTGGCACCGTTGGCAGGAAAAATATAGACATAATTTCCATCATTCATGGAGCTTGCTCCCATTCCACCACCCCTGATGATTACGGCGTGCCATGGCCTTGCATCATTCTTTCTCCCGTAGAATACATTCATCTGTGCGGGCGTGCCCCCACTTGCTGCAATCACCTTATTGGGTGCGACTCCGGATAGGGCTCTGTAAATGATCTCAGTTATAAAATGCCCGATCACAAGCCGTGCCGCTACGGCTGCAGGGAATTTGCAGTGTACCACAGTCCCTTCGGGTGCTTTCAGCTTGACGGGTCTTGCGCATCCATCATTGTTAGGTATGTCTGAACCGAACATGCTCTTCATAGCCATAAATACGTAAGCATAAGTAAAGTTATAGACGACATTGCCACCCCAATTCACTTGAGGAGAGGATCCATTCAAGTCCACAGTGATATCGCTTCCTTTTACTTGGACTGCTGCTTTAATCACCACATCCTGTTGCCCCTTCATCTGCTCGATGATGCCTTCGGCACGGTAAATGCCATCCGGGATCTTCTCAATTTCCTCCCTCATGCTCTTCTCTGTGCGGCTGATAATCTGATCTGCCAGGTCATCGAGATTCCTCAAATCATTTTCCCTGAGCATCTGGCATATCTTTTCCGAGCAGACATGATTCGCTGCAATCTGGGAACGAATATCTCCAACCACTTCATCGGGTGTCCGGACATTCCACCGGATCATATCCATCACAGATTGATTGAGCACTCCTCCATCGTAGAGCTTAACGAGTGGGATAAAGAGTCCTTCCTCAAAGACATCATGGTTGTCTGAGGAGACGCGGCCCCCAATATCCGAATGATGAAAAACGCAGGCAGTGAAAGCAACCACTTGACTTTTATAGAATATGGGACTCATCACACAGACATCATTCAGATGGCCTGCCAGGGCCCAGGGGTCATTGGTGATGAAACTATCGCCAGGTTTATAAGTTTCCAAAGGAAGTTTGGTTACGAGATTTTTGATTCCCAATGCCATCGCTCCAGATTGGCCAGGGGTCGCAAATGATCCTTGGGCCAACTCCCGACCTTTCTGGTCTGTGAACATACAGGTGTAGTCGTGAGCATCTCTGAGAAGGCTTGAGAATGCTGTCCGAGCAACGGAGCTATCTGCTTCATCTACAATAGAGATCAATCTTCGCCAAAGTATTTCTAATGTGATTGGGTCAAATGTACGTCCCATTTTCTCCTCCCAATTTTTTGCTGAAAAGAATGGTTCTCTCAACACCCTATTTAAAATCAACGCCTTGATTTTTTCTTAACTATAGCCTTGGGTCTACTCTTCCTTGATTCCGAGCGACGCTTTTGACCCCGTCCCAAAGGAGCAGATTCTGTCGCCGTGGAAATATTAATCCATAGAAATCCAAAATCATCTACTGAAACCGAGGCGTCCTCGCCAACAATGACCGTCGACTCCTTCTCTTCAATGATGGCAGGACCTCGAAACTTTGCATTCGGAAGAAGTTTGTAGCGATCGTAAACCGTATAGGGAATAAAATCCCTTGCCATAGGGGAGTAAGCCTTACGTTTCCCCTTGATCGCTTTATCCAGAGATTTTCCCTTTTTATCAAGTTTTGGAAATTGAATCAGTCGTTCAGGGAGACTCGCCCTGACTTTAAAATTGAAAAACTCTACTTCGGAGTCAGGATAGGTTCTTCCATATAATTTTTCATAGACTTCGTCAAAACGTCGCCGAACCTCCTCTTTCTTCATCTTTGTAAAATCTCTCCCTGCGAGTGGAACATTGGTCTCTGATCCCTGACCGACAAAACGCATGTCCAGAGACCTTTCGATTTTGATGTCTTTTTCTGTGGCTTCTTTTTTCAATATCTGGGTTGCCTCGGCGTCGAGCTCCTTGAAAATCTTTTCTATTTCATTAAAATCAGAAGCACTTAAAGAAACCTTGTGACTTCTCAAGAGGTCAAAAGCTCGAGGAGCAGTGAAGAAGCCAAGGGCGGAGCCCACTCCTGCATTCGGTGGAACGAGTAAACGGGGCGCTCCCAATTTCTTACACAAACCATAGGCATGGACCGGACCTGCTCCTCCGAAGGCAACAATGGTTACGATTTTGGGATTTCCTCCCTTTTCGGCAATATGTGTTTTGGCTGCTGCGGCCATGGTCTCATTGATGAGATCATGGATTCCCCATACAGCCTGTATAAATGAAACTCCCAAAGGTTTGGCAACCTTTTCATCGACACCCCGCCTTGCTGCTTCTTTGTCAAGCTTCATTTCACCGCCAAGGAAATATTTTTCATCAAGATAGCCCAATAAGAGATCTGCATCGGTGACACAAGGGTCAGCTCCTCCTATCCCATAACAAATCGGTCCAGGATCCGCTCCTGAGCTTTCCGGTCCCACCTGAAGCGTTCCCATTCTGCTTACCTTTGCAATGCTTCCGCCTCCTGCTCCAATTTCCATCAAGTCCACCACAGGCACCTGAATGGTGAGACCGCTCCCCTTCATGAACCTCTGAACACGGCCGACCTCAAAGGTTGGTACAACACCGGCAATCCCTTTTTGAATCAGGCAGGATTTGGCTGTTGTTCCTCCCATGTCAAAGCAAAACATTTCCGAAATATTGAAGAGCTTCCCATAATATTGACCCGCAATGACCGCAGCCGTGGGACCCGATTCGATGATCCTAACCGGAAACTCGGCGGCTGTCTCAACAGAGGTAACTCCTCCACTTGAAAGCATGATAAAGAGCTTCCCTTTAAAACCAATAGACTCCAGCCTTCCAGCTAATCTGGAGAGATATTTCCCTGTCAAAGGCTTCACATAGGCATTGGTCGCTGTGGTACTGGTCCTCTCGTACTCCTTAATCTGTGGTAAAACCCTATAGGAAATGGAAATAGAAATATTCGGAGCTTCCTTTTCAATAATCTCCTTGAGCATTAGTTCATGGGCGGGATTCTCAAAGGAATTGATCAGACAGACAGCGATCGATTCAACGCCCATCTTCAAGAGAGTACGGACCACTTGCCTTGCTTCTTCAGGGTCTAAGGACTTTAGAACAGTCCCATCACTACGGATCCTCTCGTCCACTTCGAAACGAAGGTGTCTCGGAATCAAGGGCTTAGGGAATTCAGCAAATACGTCATAAGGTGCATACCGGATGCCTCTTCCAATTTCCAAGACATCCCTGAAGCCCTTTGTGGTGATCAGACCTGTTTTGGCTCCCTTTCTCTCTATAATCGAATTAATGACCAGGGTTGTTCCATGGATCACTTCATCCATTTTCTGCACAAAGGCTGGCGTGACTTTCTCCATTTCCCTGATACCATGCTCCACCGCATCAGAAGGGTCTTTGGGAGTGGTCAGGCACTTATAGATTTTTATCTCCCCGGTCCGATCGTTGAGTAGGACAAAGTCAGTAAAGGTGCCGCCAATGTCGCAACCTAACCGATAAAACTTTTCAGTCATGGAAACCTCCAATTCATATAAGGATTCAAGGATTCGAGGGTTCCTTGGTTCAAGTGACTCGACCCCTTGAATCCTTGACCTCTTGGACCCTATTTCGATGCAAATCCTTCAAAAGGAACTTTTGAATCTTACCGCTTGCTGTTTTAGGAAGTTCTTCAATATACTCTGCATACTTTGGGATCTTGTATTTGGCCATCTTTCCCTTAAGAAATTCGAAGACCTCACCGTTGCGCATCGTCTCTCCTGGTTTGAGGACGACGTATGCCTTACCTACTTCACCCCATCTCTCATCTGGGACTCCAATGATTCCAGCATCAAAAATCTTAGGATGAGTATAGAGGACTTTCTCAATTTCAGCAGGGTAAACGTTCTCTCCTCCGCTAACATACATGTCTTTTTCGCGGTCCACGATGTAGTAATATCCCTCTTCATCCCTTCTGGCCAAATCCCCTGTATAGAGCCAGCCGTCTCGAATCGTCTCCGCTGTAAGATCTGGTCGATTCCAATATCCACTCATAAGAGTAGGGCCCCTGACGATGATTTCACCCACCTCCTCCGGGCTAACATCTTTTCCCGTCTTATCCACAATTCTCACTTCACCATGGAAAACAGGAAGTCCTACTGATCCTATTTTCAATGCCGCCTCATCAAGAGAAAGGGAGGTGATCGTGGAAGCTTCGGTTTGTCCAAAAATTTGGGAGATCGTAATTCCTTTCCCCTGATATTCTTTTAACATTGCAAGAGGGACTCTTTCACCGCCTGTGAAGTAACCTCTGATAGAGCTCAAATCATATTGAGTGATGTCGCATTCCTGAAGCATAAATTGATAAACTGTGGCAGCCATCTCCAATAAGGTGACTCGATATTTTTGAATCGTCTTGAGGATTTCCTGGGAGCGAAACCGTTTTTTTAAGATAAGGGTTCCTCCTTTGTATAGGACAGGCGCTGCTTCAACAAGGAGTCCACCAGAATGGAAGAGTGGCCTCGCAACCATCATGATGTCTTTTGAGGTGAGGTTGTAAAATATATCTGCATTCAAGGCATTGAAGAAGGTTTTTCGATGAGACAGGATAGCTCCCTTTGGGACACCCGTTGTCCCAGATGTATACATGAGAATGTGGGGGTCTTCATCGCCTGCAGGAACATCAAGGTGTGGCTCGTGGATGAAATTTCCCTGAAGTCCTCTTTCATAATCCTTCGCCCAGACTGGGCAAGGGGGTCCAACACTAATATAATCTCCGTTTGAAAGATTTAAATGGGGGCGGATGGAATCGACGACTTCCTCGAATTCTGGATCAAAGATGAGCATCCTGGAGCCACTGTCATTGATGATAAATTCCAGTTCAGGCCCGGCCAACCGCCAGTTGAGGGGAACAAGAATGGCGCCCATTTTTGAAATAGCGAAAAAGATTTCGATATATTGGTGGCAGTTGTAAAGAAGGACGGAGATCCGATCTCTTTTTCGAACCCCTAAGTCCAAAAGGAGATGGCAAAGTTGATTAACACGGTCGTTTAATTCTTGGTAGGTAAAAAGATGACCTTCAAAGATTAAAGCAATCTTGCGAGGTTGAAGAAAACTCCATTTTCTTATCCAGTCACCGATGTTGATCAAGAGACTACTCGTCTATGGAATAATGAAACGGAATGATGGAATGTTGGAATAATGGAATGATGGGTCTAAATAATTATTGACAATTCGTTTCCAATATTCCAGTATTCCAGTTCTTCTTGGTTTAGTTATGCACAAAGTTGGCGTTGACCTTTGGCCCGTTTTTCATGAAATTATCAATCCCGATGTTCCTATCCTGGGTAGAGAAGCACTCGCCAAAGATCTTGGCCTCAAGTTTCAATCCATCTTCCAGGGTCATTGTTGCCCCTTCTAAAATTGCCTTTTGCAGAAGTGAATCGATCTTTCGGCTCAGATGTCCAATGTCAACCTCTGGAAGCTTCGAAGGGATAGGAATAGGGCCTTTTGGTATTGAGGGAACCTTGGCTTTTCCTGAGAGAATATTTTTCACCCAATTGATACCGGCCTCGATGAGGTCGCCCTCTACTTCCTCCTGGATCAAACCCATCTCTTTAGCCTCAGAGGAAGAGATGGGATTCGAATTTCGAAGGATCGGCCAGGCTTTCTCTATCCCAATTAATCTCGGAAGCCTCTGAGTTCCACCCGCTCCAGGGATGAAACCGAGCTTTGGCTCGGGTTGACCCACGAAGACCTTCTGTCCCTTTTTGGTAATGCGGGCAGTGCAGGCCATGGCAATCTCATTGCCGCCACCGAATGCCAGTCCATTCATGGCACAGACCACAGGTTTGCCCAAATTCTCCATGAGACTAAGGATTGAATAATTACTGAGACACGCCTCTTCTGCTTCCTTGGCCGTTTTTTGAGCAGCGAGCATCCCAATATCTGCACCTGAGACGAAAGCTCTTGTCCCGAAGCCAGTCAGAACCACTCCCTTAATCTTTGAATCCTTCTGGATGTCGAGAAAATGCTCTCCTAACTGTTCGAAAACATCCTTATTGAGAGCATTGAGAACCTTGGGCCTTCGAATCTTTACGATGGCGACGTCCCCTTTATCCTCTCTGAATACGACGGGTATCTTCCAGGGCTTGCCCGATGCGGCCTGCTTCTTAAGGATCTCAGCCACCTTGAATCCCGGGTTTTCTTTGGCGTAGGCTTCAACCAGTTCAAGGGTTTTCTTCACTCCCATCTTATTCATTGTTGAGAAAGGAGGACTCAGGACCAACCCAACATCCATGGCGAGTTCCATATCACCCATATTGGAAATGCCACTATCAACAATTTCACAGATCATTCCGAAGTAAGCTCCGAGGACCCTACTTGAAACGGCTTCATAAGTTTCAGGAGTATATTCGACCTTTTCACCTTTCCCTGCTGTTTCCCAGGGTTTTCCAGATTTCACCTGATCATCCAGTATCTTGGGGGAGTGATACCAGGGCATGATTTTTGTATTCATCTCTGATAAGCCATGCTGTGTGATAGGGTTCCCACCAGCAAGGTTATGGGCTGTGAAAGGGCCCACACCCATGCCAAGGGCTTTTTGGGCGATGGCGTCTGCCTGTTTGACAGTGGCCAGTCCCTTCTCCACGGTTAATGCCGTCGCTTCGAATAAACCTTCGAAGATGGGATCCACGGCATAGCCATAACGACTCTTCACTTTGATCGGTGCCTTTCCAATGAATTCATATAATTTCATTAAATATTCCGTCAGAGAGGGATCGGTATCTTTTCCGGGGACAATTTCAACCAGGACGTTTCTTTCGGCAGGATAGAAATAGTGAATGACAAGGCAGCGGTTCTTATCTTTCATCTTTTCAAAGATCACCTCCGGCTCCATGTGTGAGGAATTGGAAGCAAAGATTGCAGTCTTCGGACAAGTGGTCTGACACTGATCGAAGATCTTATGCTTGACATCTTCTCTCTCAAAGGCGGCTTCGATCACAAAATCAGCGTCCGAGATCTTCCCATAGTCGGTGGTGAAGAGCATGTTTTTGAATATGGCATCCGCTACTTCTTTTTTGAGGATTCCTTTCTCGGCAGCCTTGGCCATTTTGGATTCGGCTTTCTTTAAACCCGCATCCAGAGCAGCTTGAAGGATATCCACTATGACGACAGGGACGCCGTGGGCATAGAGGTTTTGGCTGAAATGAAGCGCAATATCTGGACCAATATTTCCTGAACCGATCACACCAATTTTCCGAATTGTTCGACCAAACATTGTAAAAGCCATAAGATCCCCCTTCCTTAATTCGCAGATTGGAATATTGGAATGATGAAAACCATTATTCCATTACCCCAACATTCCATTATTCCCGTTTTTTAAAAGATCGATGGTTCTTTGAATTCTCCGTAGACCTCTTTAAATACGTTTGTCATCTCACCCACCGTCGCATAGGCTTTACAGCATTCGAGGATATAAGGCATGACATTCTTCTCAGCCTTTGCAGCACTTTCAAGATCTTTCAATAATTGAACCACCTTTCGGTTATCCCTTTCCCGCTTGACTTCTTGAAGGCGTTTGATCTGTTCCGCCACTGATTCCTGACGGTATTCGTGAAGTTCCACCTCCATCTCTTCCCCTTCAGTATATTTATTCACCCCAACCTTGATCAACCCTCCCTTTTGAACTCCCTTTTCAAATTCATAAGCCTGCCTGGCTACTTCCTTTTGAACATAACCCGTTTCAACCGCTTTGATCATCCCACCCATCTCGTCAATTTTTTTCATCTCTTCAATAATCTTTTGTTCCATCTGCTTTGTCAAACTTTCAATAAAGTAGGAACCCGCCAAGGGATCCACTGTATCCCTTAACCCGATCTCTTCCATAAGAATTTGGAATGTTCTAAGGGAGAGGAGGGCTGCTCTGGGAGTGGGGATGGTATACGCTTCATCAAAGGAACAGAGCGCAGTTGTCTGAGCCCCACCCAATGCGGCGGCGAGGGCATAATAGGCACCGCGGATGATATTATTTTCAGGTTGGGCTTTGGTCATCCCATATCCACCCCCACCGAAAATTCCACGGAGAAGAAAAGATCGATTGTCCTTGGCGCCATAGCGTTCCTTCAAATTGATTGCCCAGAGTTTTCTGGCTGCACGGAATTTAGCCACTTGTTCCCAGAGGTTTCCAAAGACGTTGAGATTGAACGTGAAGCCTCTCACAAAATCATCAATGGGATGACCTCGTTTGAGGACCTCCTCGATATAGGTATTGGCAATTTGGAAGGCGTAAGCAATTTCCTGGACGGGAGAACATCCTGATTCACGAATATGATAACCACAAACACTAACAGGATTGGTTCGAGGAAGTTCCTTCATGGTATATTCGATCGTATCACCGATGAGCCGTACGGCAGGTTTTACTGGAAAGATCCATGCTCCTCGGCCAATCATTTCTTTGAGTATATCGTTTTGAGGGGTGGCGCTCACCCGATCTTTTTTAAATCCAAATTTTTCAGCGGTCGCTTGGAACATCGCCAGCATGATGCTCGCCACAGCATTGATGGTGAGCCCAGCACCAATCCGATCAAGGGGGATGCCCTGGAAGGCCACTTCGAAGTCACGCAGCGAGTCGACCGCCATACCAACTCTTCCCACCTCACCCTCAGACAATGGGTCATCGGAATCAAGACCCATTTGTGTTGGGAGGTCGAAGGCCACATTGAGACCGGTCTGGCCATGAGAAATCATCAGTTTAAAACGCTCATTGGTCTCCTTGGGTGTCCCAAAACCTGTATATTGTCGAGTGGTCCACTCCCGGCTTCGATAACCTAGTGGATGGATACCTCGAGTATAGGGATATTCTCCAGGTGGAGCTAAATCTTTTTCAGGGTCAAAACCGATTTCCTCCAAATCCTTTTGGGTATATAGAGGCTTGATGTGGATGCCTGACTGGAGGATGACATCCTGAATTTCGTCCTTCTCATTTTTAAAATATCTTGCCACACCCATAATAAACTCCTGCGTGAATGGTGAATCGTTTTCGTGAACTGTGAGAATTTAAAATCACCGATCACGAATCACCAGCACGAATCACGTTCTTTGCTTTACGTTCTCTTTGATCCAGTGGATCGATTCATCAAAAGGGGTTCCCCCTGGGAATATCCCCTCAATGCCAATTTTTTGTAATTTAGGAATATCTCTTTTGGGGATGACACCGCCGACTACGACCATGATGTCATCGATCTTCTTCTTTTTCATTTCCTTCGTCAGTTTTTCACAGATCGGTAGGTGGGCACCGGACATAATGGATAGGCCAATGACATCCACATCCTCTTGGATTGCTGTATTAGTGATTTGATCGATGGTCTGATGGAGACCGGTGTAAATCACCTCCATCCCTGCATCGCGTAGGGCTTGTGCCACTACTTTCGCTCCTCGATCATGGCCATCCAAACCGGGTTTCGCGACTAAGATACGAATCGTTTTTCCCACGTTTTCTCTCCGTTACGGGACCAATCTTCCCTCTTCAATTTCCTTCAGAACAAGGTCCTTGCCTCTTGACAGGTGCTTTCGGACAAGCCTTTCCGCCAACCTTGGATTCTTCTTCTTCATCGCTTCCAACATCTGGCGGTGGTCTTTGTTAGAATAGCTTATCCCATTTTCCATATGGAGCAAGGCAGACCGATAGCGATAAAAATAATCGCGAAAGTTATTGATCATCTCGACGAGTTTTTTGCTTTTACAAGATTTATAGAGGATATCATGAAATTCGGTGTGGAGTTGGACGACCTTATCATCGTCTCCTTTCTCCAAGGCCTCTTCCGATTCTTTCAGTTTTTTCTCAAGAGTTGAAATTTTATCTGGGGTGATATGAAGGGTGGCCAGGTAAGCGGCATAACTTTCCAGAGCACTCCGAATGCCAAAGATTTCCTCCACATCTTCTTTAGTAAATTCCCTTACCGCAAAACCTCCTTTTGGTAGACGGGTGACCAATTCATCCCTTTCCAGTTTGTGGAAGGCTTCTCGGACAGGAGTACGACTGATTCCAACTTGATGGGCCAATTGTTCCTCGATGAGACGCTGCCCGGCTTTCAATTTTCCATGAAGAATAGATTTCTTCAATGATTCATAGACCTCTTCGCGTAAGGATTTCTTTTTACTGACCCGAAGACCTCCTAATGTCGTTTCCACAGTACCCTCCTTTTCTTCGAAATTTTGTATACTGTATCCAGAATTATAATTTTATATACGCCAAGGGTCTTAGCTTGTCAAGGGTTTTTTGGGAGATTTCTGAAATGGTCCTGAAATCTTGATTACACCGATTATAAAACAATTACACAGATTAGGAATGTGTTGAAAATAAAGAAGAATCCGTGTAATCATCTTTTCAAATCTGTGTAATCAGTGGAGCCTCGGGAGTGGTGGGTGAAGGAAATAAAGATCATAGCGAGCAAGGAGAAGAGAGAGATTAAGATGAAACCCCAACTGGAAGCCCCTGTTAGGTCTTTGGCTTTTCCAACCAGATAGGGTGCACCAAATAAACCGATGCTTGAGCAGGTGGAGATGACCCCAAATCCAAGTCCCAAATTTCCTGGTTTTAACATCTCCGGGGGGAGAGAATAAATAGGGGCAGGAATCATCGCAGCAAAGATTCCCATCAAGATGACGAGGAGTAGAAACGAAGAGCTGAAATTGAAAAATAATGCCAAGATGGCCAATGCAATGGCTCCCGTTCCAATGAACCACTCCTGATGTTTAAATCGATCCACCAAATATCCAATGGGGGCACTAAAGAAAAGGGAACCCAAAAGAGGGATTCCGATGAGGAACCCGCTCTGTTCAATCGTGTAGCCTTTTTGGAGGAAAAGGTCGGGTCCAAAAGTAGCAAAAGAAATGAAAGCGGCATTGAACCAGAGCCAGGAAAAGCCTACCCACCAGATGGGGAATCCCATTTCTTTTAAAGATTTATAAATATTGAGGGGTTTATCCTGTTTCATCTCTGGCGGAGGGGGCGATCGATAAAGACTCAAAAAAAGAATGAATGTCATGAACAAATAAATCCCGGTTAATAAAATAGGAACGCGCCATCCCCATAGATTTCCCATTTTCCCAAAGAGCCCGAAACAGATGACCGAGCCCAAAGGAACACCGGTATTAAAGATACCCATGGCTAGACCTAACTCCTTTTCTTTAAACCATTGAGAAAGAAGTTTTGGAAGGAAGACAGAAAGGGTGAGGCCACCGATCCCAGCAATGATTCTTCCCAGGCCTAGGATCTGAAGATTCACTCCCAATCCTACCAACAAGGTTCCTCCGATCATTAATAAAAAGCAACCTGTTCCTAAAGGTCTCATTCCATAACGGTCTGCAAGAAATCCACCTAATAGGGAGACGAAGATGCCAGGAAGGGCAAAAAGGCTCATGAGAAGACCAGATTGTGCATAGGTGAGATGGAGTTCAGAGAGGATAAACGGAAGTATGGGTGGGATCGATTGGAAAATGAGTGTGAAAGCAAGAATGGACAGATAGACTATGCCCAGGATCACCCAGCGATAGCTTTCACCTCTTTCCAACAGAAACCCCCTTTCTTTTCAATGGGACAAGAGATTCCAATTTAGTTTTCTTCCTCAGGATATAACACGCCAGATCCAATATTTTTCTTGATCGATCAATGATGGCTGTATCACTGGTTGCGATCACTCCTGGGAAACCCATGAGAATTTTCTCCGGCACCTTCACCGCTATGGCATCCCCTGTCAGATTTTCTCTTTTTAACAGGCTTCTGACCTCCTGAGCTAATTTTCCACTCATACTGATTGGAGCATCGAAAAGAAAAAGGGTTTGTCGGGGCTTAATATTTTTTAAGGCATTGATGATTAATTGGATGGCTTTTTCTGTCGTTTCTGTTTTTTTGAAGCTTCCGGAAAGGCCTGAGATGTCTCTGATGAAACCGTCATCTCCAAGAATAAGAGGCCGACCGGAGAGTCCAGCCTCAGTGGTAATGAGAACATTGTGTCCATCGATAGCGAGGTCTTCGTTTCGAACTTCTTGAATAGTGATTTTTTTCTTTCGTCTTGCTTGCGAATCCTTCCATGAAAAGATTCCCCGATGGAGAAGGTGACGTTCTTCAAAAGTCAGTCCATATCGATTCCCAACCAGTTCCAATGTAACCTTTCTCGGATACCTCCGGTTAAGAAGATAACGGAAGTCCTCGGCAGCTTTCTGAAGATCCTTAGACTTCAATATACCATTCATGATGTGACCTCACTTTATTAAACTTGATGGAGAACATTATATCCCAGTTTTGTTTAAAGGAAAACATTTGTTGACAACTGAAAGGGTGTGTGTGTAAAAATGAAAGGAGAACTGTGAATCAATAAATGAACAAGGAGGAATAATCATGGCAGCTGAAGAGATTAAGCTTTATTCGACACCGACCTGACCCTATTGCAAAATGGCGAAAGAGTTTCTTTCGCAGAAAGGGTACAAATTTACTGATTACGACGTAACTAAAGATCGGGCTGCTTTAGACGAGATGGTAAAAATTTCGGGTGCACGAAGTGTTCCGGTCATTGCCGCATGCAGTGAGGTGATGGTAGGTTTTGATCGGAATCGCCTCGAGCAAATGCTCAGCTGTATCAAACAGAGAAGCGAAGTATAACGAAATGAGGGTGAAGGTTAGGGCAAAGATGCCTGTTTCGTCAAAGGGTTAGGTCAATGGGCTTAAATCTTTAGCCATAACCTTTACCTATAGACCAAACGGGCTTCCTCACCTTAACCTAATTAACTTTACCCATTCTTTGTCTTAGGAACTGCCCAGTATAGGATTGTTGCGAGGCCATGATCGTTATGAGATCCCCTTTGGCTACAATCCTTCCCCCTTCCTCTCCTCCCTCTGGACCTAAATCAATGATGTAATCTGCATATTGGATAAGGTCTAGATTATGTTCGATCACAATGATCGAATGCCCTTGTAAAAGGAGTTTCTGAAAGGTCATCAGGAGAAGTTCGACATCAGCCATGTGGAGACCTGTGGTGGGTTCGTCAAAGATGAAGAGATTTTTCCCTTCCCGACTTTGACCGATATGCTGAGCCAGTTTCAAACGCTGAGATTCCCCTCCGCTCAGCGTATTTGTGGACTGGCCGAGAGTAAGATAGCCTAATCCAACATCTTTTAAGATATGAAGCTTTGAGAGAATCCGATGATGGTCTTGAAAGAAGCTGATCGCCTCATCGACAGTCATATTTAACACTTCTGAAATATTTTTGTCCCGATATAAGACCTTGAGGACCTCCGGACGGAATCTTTTCCCTTCGCAGGTTTCACAGGTGATGACGATATCTTCCAAGAATTGCATGTCCAGAACCTGAAACCCTGCACCCTGGCAGGTTTCACATCGGCCCCCTTCTGTGTTGAAAGAGAAGTGGCGAGGTTTAAATCCATATCTTTTAGCCTCCCGGGTGAGGGCAAAGAGATCCCGAATCTCACCGAATACCTTAATATAAGTGGCTGAGTTCGATCGTAAACTTTTTCCGATAGGCGATTGATCCACCAGAATGAGATGATCGATCTGTTCTAGACCTTTGATGGAATCAAAAACCCCTTTTTCAAATTCTGAGTTCCCATTCCCTTTAGCCCCTGCATAGAGAATGTTGTGAACCAATGTGGTCTTCCCGGCCCCAGAGACACCTGTAATGCTAACCATCACACCCAATGGGATTTTGACATCCACTCCTTTGAGATTGTGTTCCCGGGCATTGTGGATGGAGATCCATCCCTTTGGTTTTTTGAGAGGGTGTGCAGAACCAGAAGACTCCCCCCCTGACATAGAACTTGTTCGGCGAGCAGGGTCTCTCAGGCATTGGGCTGTAATGGAATTTTGGTTTTTCAGAAGGGATTCTAATTTTCCCTGAAAGATCAAAGAACCTCCCCATCTCCCGGCGCCCGGGCCAAGGTCAATGACTTCATCGGCTGCCCGTATCACATCAGGATCATGTTCGACTACGACTACTGTATTCCCTCCTTCTCTTAATCTCTGGAGGGACTGCAGGAGACGATGGGTATCCCTTGCATGGAGGCCGATACTTGGTTCGTCTAAGACATAAAGAGTTTCAGTCAAAGCTGAACCCAATGATCTTGCCAAGGTGATCCGTTGATATTCACCGCTGGAAAGAGTTCTGGTCTGGCGAGAAAGGGTTAAATACCCCAATCCAACATCCACCATAAATCCGATTCGATCGTTAATCTCTTTGAGAAGACGCTCTCCCACCTTCTTTTGAAAATCTTTAATCGATAAATTTTTAAAGAAAAGCTGGAGATCTGAAATGGACCTATCGCAGAGTTGGGCTATGTTCTTTCCTCCGAGATGAACATTGAGGGCTTCCTCTTTGAGTCGAGTATTGCGGCAAACAGGGCAAGGGGTGTAAGCTCGATACTTGCTGAGAAAAACCCGGTAGTGGATTTTGTACCGCTTTCCTTCCATCCATTCAAAGAACCCTTTGAGACCTATAAACTTTCCTTTCCCATGGAGCAAAATCTCTTTCTGGTCCTGCCGAAGTTCTTCAAAAGGTTTTTGGATTGGAATTCGATGTCTCCGGCAGGCCTCCCATAGATAATCATAAAGGTCTTCATAAGCAGGGGTGTTCCAGGGTGCAAAAGGTTTTTGTTTCAATGTCTTTTTTGTATCCGGAATAACCTTTTGCCAATCAATCCCGATGATTCTGCCAAAACCCTGGCAGGCAGGGCAGGCGCCCAGGGGGCTGTTAAACGAGAAAAGAAGGGGTTCTGGTTCTGAAAAATTTCTTCCACAGCGATTACAGGAGAAACTCCGATTGAATGCGATCCTCTCTCCATTTTCCCCGATCACTGAAATTTTTCCATTCCCTAATTGAAACCCTCTCTGAACGGCTTCAGATAATCTCGATCTTTCCCCCTCTTCCAAGAGAAGTCGGTCAATAAGAATAGAAATAGAGCTTCGATGTTGGATCTCAGAGAAAGGCAGGGTAGTGAGATCAAGAATTTCTCCACCTTCCAAAATTCGGTAATATCCGTTTTTGATGAGATCTTTTACTTTGAGATCCTTTTCTTTACCTTCGTCTAGAGAAACAGGACTGAGGATGAAAATCTTTATTCCCTGAAATTGACTCAAAATCTGTTCTACGACACTCTCAACCGTATCTCCTGATACTTTGATGTGACATTCTGGGCAGAAGACCTCGCCGATCTTAGCAAAGAGGAGTCTCAAATGGTCATAAACTTCAGATGCCGTCCCTACGGTGGAACGGGCATTCTTCACAGTGTTTTTCTGCTCGATGGCGATGGCAGGGGGGATTCCATGGATGGCCTCGACATCAGGCCGATCCATTTTCTCTAAAAATTGCCGCGCATAAGTGGAAAGAGATTCAATATAACGTCTTTGGCCCTCAGCAAAAAGGGTGTCAAAAGCCAGAGTTGATTTCCCAGAGCCCGAGACGCCCGTAATGACAGTAATCTTTCCTCTTGGAATTCGACAATCGATGTTTTTAAGATTATGGGATCTGGCACCGATGATCTCAATGAACTTTTCCATTAGAGCAATTATAACATAAATAAATCCCCCTCTATCCCCCTTTAGTCTCCGACCTAGGCTCCGCCCCAGAGGGGCTTCTGCCCCGGAGGGAGCGGTCTCTGACCGAGCCATGAGGCTCTCTGAGCCGGAGGCTGACCCGGAGGGCAAAGGGGGATGATTTTCCTCCCTTTAATAAAGGAAGGTGGGAGGGATTTGAACCATTATTTCCATTTGGCAAATCCAGAATTCCATAATATACTCTATCTGTCTATTTAGTTTCTTTGGTTAACGAAATAGACCAGACAAACCAGAAAGACCAGATAAACAGGAGCATTGATGGCAGTCGCAATTAAATCAGAAGGAATATTCAAGACCTTTCGATCGGGTTGGTGGGGGAGGAAGCAGAAGTTGGTTCTGAAGGGGATAGACCTTCAGATCGAAGAAGGGGAGATTTTTGGTATTCTTGGACCCAATGGTGCGGGGAAAACCACGCTCCTCTCCATTCTCTCCACCCTGCTGCTTCCTGATCGGGGAAAGATTCAAATCCTTGGCATCGATGGCCTTCAGGATGGACAACGGGTTAGGGAGAAGGTAAACATTTCCAGTGGAAATGCAAATTTCCTTTGGAGCTTGACTGTCAGAGAGAATCTCCACTTCTATGGGATGCTTTATGGTTTGACTGGAAATCGCCGAGTGCAAAAGGTCAAAGCCTTGATCAACCTTTTTAATTTAGAAGAACATCAAGATGCGACCTTTGATCGACTCTCCACTGGGATGAAACAAAGACTCTCCTTAGCCAAGTCCCTGATCAATGATCCAGCTGTGCTCTTTTTAGATGAACCAACGGTTGGCCTGGATCCAAGCGTCTCCATTATGATTCGTGAGCAGATCCGGTTGATCCAGAAGGAGAGGGGAATGACCGTCCTTCTCACCACCCACAATATGAAAGAGGCAGAGTTCCTCTGTAATCGGATTGCTTTCCTAAAAGGTGGAGAAATCCTCACCACTGGAACAGCGGAGAGCCTAAAACGGATGGTTCGTATGGGAGATTTGGTGAAGATTGAATATAAAGGGACGATATCGGAAGATGATTTACTCCGTGCCGATGGTATCGTCAACTACGGCATTTCCGGAAACCTTTGTGAAATCATAGTGGATGATGGGGAGAGAAGATTGGGGAACTTAATCGTTTTGCTCTCCCAGGGCGGCGCTCAAATCAAAAAAGTCACTTTAGGACAAACAGATTTGGAGGATGTTTTTATTGAATTTGCAAAGGGCACTGATTCAGATATGGGCCTTTGTGATTAAGAATTGGATCATCACGAAGCGGAATGTCTTCAGCCTCTTCGAGATCCTTTTCTGGCCTGTGGTTGGGTTTTTCTCTGTTGGATTGTTGACCAATTTTTTGGGATTAGATGCCGATATGGTTGGGTTCATTCTCATCGGCGTCATCTCCATGAGTGTGATTCAAGTCTGCCAGATTGATGTGGCTTATGTGCTGCTCTATGACCTTTGGTCTAAATCCCTCAAACATACCTTCATCGCTCCTGTTCATCCTTTCCAACTCTTCTTAGGATCTTGGTTGATTGGAGTGATCCGATCCTTCGTCGTTTTTTTATTGCTTTTCCTTTTAAGCGCTCTTGCCTTTGGTTTCGATTTTTTAAGGCCCGGGTTAGGCCCGCTTAGCCTTTTCCTTATCGGCCTTTTCCTCATCTCTGCTTTAATTGGGATCAGCGTCTGTATCTTAGTTCTCCTTTTTGGATATAAGGCTGAAGTGGCAGCATGGTCCATCACTAGCCTCATGGCCCTGATCTGTGGGATCTACTACCCCATTTCCATTCTTCCATCCCCTCTCCCTGAAATCGCTCAGGCGATTCCCCTGACTTATTTTTTAGAATATTTTAGATCCTTCTATGGATTTAGTGGGGATGGGAATTTATTAGGTTGGGGGTTTGCTCAGATAGGGGTTTATCTCGTGATCGAAGCAGTGCTCTTTAAGATCGTTCTTCAGCGTGCAAGAAGGACAGGTATCCTCATTAAGCTTTCAGAGTAACCTCTTCCTCATCCAGAGGAATTGATTCCCCACAATGGTGGCAAACGAGAGCTTTTGAAGGAACTGTTTTTCCACAGGCCTGGCACTGTTTGGTCAACCTCTTTGGAAGGATATGGGTTCCTCGGAAAGGAGAGACATTCTGCGCCTTCTTGACAAGCACAAGGGTAAGAACCAATCCAAAAACCCAGACCACAAGACCTAAGAGAAAAAGAACCCCAGATTCCTTGGCTGTTCCCAAAACGAAGAATGAGTTATAGAGCCAGTGAAGGGGTACAGCAAAGATAAAACCAACCAGGATCCAATTCTTTTTTCCTTCAATCTTTGACTTCCCCATGTAAAATCCGAGAATGGCAGAGAAAGAGATATGAGCCAAATAAGAGAGAATGGCTCGAGGAAATCCCACAGAATAACCAAATCCCAGCATATATCCCACATTTTCAGTGGCTGCAAAACCCAACGCGGCTGAAACCATGTAGACCATCCCATCCATCACCTCATTAAATTCTTTTGAACGGTAAACCGTCACTCGGACGGCAAGATATTTAAAAAACTCCTCCACGATTCCCACCCACAAAAAAGAGAGGAACAGGGTCCGGAGAACGACCGTTGAGCCTTGATCGTGAGGGCGAAGAAAGGCTTCTAAAATGACAGCGGGAATGGTAGCTAGGACCCCGGCAAAGAAGGCCAGAAAGATGAGGCGTTCTGGTTCCTTTTCGAACTTATCTTTTTTCCGAAACCATCTGAGCCAGAAGAGGGCAACTAAAAAAGAAAAGGCTAGATCGAACCAGATCACAGAACCTCCCACATTCGTTTTATCTTCTCCTTGCTGATCTTAAGGTAGTCCCTGTCCTTGGAGAAGACTTCGAGGGTAATGGCTTCCTCGTATTGGGCTTCTTTGAGTTCTCTCATAATCTTTTCGAAATCAATAATCCCAGCCCCAATGGGCAGATGACTATCTTCTTTTCCGAAGTTGTCATTGGCGTGGACATGACCGATTCGGTAACCATAGAGACGGATAAACTCTGAGGCTCTATTCTTTCCGCCACCCAGATTGGCATGGCCGATATCTAAAGTAAGCCGGATTTCTGGAAAGGTTTCGAAGACGGGTTGGAATTCATGAGGTTGGGAAAGAAAGTGAGCCTGAGGAAACATATTTTCAATACAGAGGGTGATATTGAGGTTCACAGCCTTCTTCAAGATGGCTTCGAGAGAATCCATGGCGTATCCCTTTGCCTTATCCAGAAGGAATTTTCCTAAGCCGGTAATGAATCCAGGGTGGAGCACGACTTTTTCAATTCCCAATTCTGCCGCGGCCTCTAAGGCTTCAAAATTTTCCTGGAGGGAAGCTTTCCTCAGACTTTCGTAGAGGTCTGAGGTCCAAACAAAAGTGGGAAGATGTCCCATGATGCCCATTCCATATCGATGAAGGACCTCCAGGATTGCCCGTTTTTGACCTAACATTTTTTGTGGGGTAGCCTCAGGAGGGTCCATGGTCAGTTCAACATAATCGAAACCCATATCTCCAATTTCTTCTATTTCCCTCAGGAGAGGTTTAATCGGAAAATTCATTGCCCCATATTTCATTTCATACCCCGTAAGTCGCCAGTCGCAAGTCGTAAATGGTATTTTAACTTCGTAATTCCCAACCCATAATTCGGAACTCTTGACCCCTAGCCCCTAGCCCCTCACCCCTAACTGATTTTTGTGCTTCTCTCACCCAGATTCTTATTTTTGCCTTTCGGGGAGAAACTCTTCCTTGGCCAACCTCCAAAATCTTTTTGTAAAGTTTTTCAGGATCCTCTTGTGCAAGGGCAGAAATCGAATAGATACCCACTTCTTCTAATAACCGAAGGTTTTCAATCCCCAATCCTTTTAACTGAACCAATTGAGCTTTTTCCACCCATTGGATAAGTACTTCCTTCGGAATAAGAAGACGAAGTGCCAATTCATCCCTTTCTTTCTTCTCCCTGGTTTTTAAGAGAAGGTCGTCGAGGTTGGCGATCCCTACTTTCGGAAGGTCCATTCGATACTGGGGTTCAATCCAGTAAGCATCTTTGAGTCTGGGATAATAGGAATCAACGGTCTTGATATCGATGCCTCTGAAGATAAGAACAGAGAAACTGCCAATCAGGATGACTGTTAAGACCCAAGTCAGAGATCTTGTCTTCCTCTCAAGATTTAGGCGATACGTGGACTCCTCCCATCCTCTTCTAGATCGAAATAAGGAGATGAAGTTATACATCACATAAGCTTGAACGGCAAAGGGAGGAAATCCTAAAAAGCCGAGGACGGGCATTTCAAAGCCTTTCCTATCCTCAAAGAACGGAACAGTATAAACCCATTTTGAGATGGCCCAAAAGTTCCAGAACTCCCAGAGAAAGCCGCAGATCAATCCGGCAATGAGTAAGAGGTATATTTTTTGTGGATTTCCATCTTCCAGATCCTTCAAGAGAGATTTCCCTCCAGATCGGCAGATGAAAGGTTCTAAAAGAAAGATGAATCCAACCCAGATGAGGGGGAAAAAGTATTCAGGGATGAGCACAGAAGATACAAGGCAGAGAATTCCAAAAAGAATGAGGACAGTATATCCATCTGTAGAAATCTTGGTCTTTTTTATCTTTGCTCTTTTAAAAAAGCCTAATGCCTTCAACAATTCAGTCGTCTCGAACATTCCAGGAAGAACAGTCCCGTAAGCAATGGCATAACCCAGCCACCTCTCCACCCCGGAGTGGGGGAGGTTGATATAATACCAGTTTTCTAATGAGAAATTGGCTGCCTCAAAGATCAACCACATGAAAAGCGACCAGGGAATCATCAAGAAGAATTCTTTGGTCCGGCTTAGGATGAGGGAGTTTCCTTTTAGACGATAGATGACCGCATCAATAGTCAGGATATAGGACCACCAGGCAAAGCAATAAAACCAACTATAGAAGGGTTCGATCTTTTCAAGGAGGAAGATTTCGGAGAGAAGGAGAAGAATGATTCCCAGAATCCCATGAATGGGGAAGGTCTTTTTCATCAAGGCCTAATTTAGCATATTCATGACCTTCAAACAATTAGTAAAAAATCCTTGGTATTCCATTATACCCCGTAGAAAGTCCCACCATTTATGATGGGGGTGAATAAATAAATGTTCATTCCTTATTGAGGGTGGGGTTCAAAGTCCCACCCTTTCTAAAGGGGTTTATTTCAACACCATCTGTAAAAGATTTATAGATGGATAAGGGAGAAGGATTTTATTGACAGGGTTGTTGAGAAAAACTATATTGACCTCCATCCACGATGAAGGTACCCCTTAATCACATGAAGAGAAGGCCATTTTCTTGGTTTGTTTTAATAATCTTATTTCTATGTTTTTTATCTGGATGTAATCGACCCAAGTTGACAGGGGTAGAATCTGATGAAATTGATACATCTCAAGATCCTGTCCAGGCGTCCTACAAATCTGATGAGCCTATCATTAGAGAGATTAAAAACGGTCATTTCACGATTACCCCCGTGGCAGAATTTAAAATATCGGGGATGGTGGTCGCTAAGGAGACCTATTCCGCAGGTTGGGATGGGGAGATTTCACCCGTTGATTTAGCTATTGTCTGGGGGAAACTCGCAGAATCCGAATATGACCGATTCATCAGCTATAGTCAGAGCAACCGATGGTATTTTTATCAATATAAAGCAGGAAGTCCTTTTGACAATTCTTTTGTGATCTCCCATTCTGCAAACAATCATATTATACCTGCCAATGAGAATATTCATGAAGCTGTCAAGACGATTGGGAAAAAAGACAAAATCGTGTTAGAAGGTTTTTTGGTAAATATAAAAGGATCTTATAAGGGGCAACCGGTCACATGGAATACAAGTTTATCCAGAAAAGATACAGGCTATAGTTCCTGTGAACTTTTTTATGTCTCTAAAGTCAGAATCGACACAAAGGTTTATGAATAGGGTTATACAAGGCTGTAAGTCTAAAACTTCGCATGGCTTGGATGTGAGATCGTTTGTCAAGGGTTGTTACAGATTGACCTGCAATCCCTTTTTCTTTAAAAATTCTTTGACCTCCCTGATGCTTAAAATACGATAGTGAAAGACAGAAGCAGCCAAAAGAATTTGGGCACTGCCCTTTACGACCCCATCATAAAAATGCTCGAGCTTTCCTGCTCCCCCTGAGGCAACCACTGGCAGAGTTACAGCGTCTGCAATCGCTCTCGTAAATTCCAAATCATATCCAGCTTGTGTTCCATCGCCATCCATACTTGTTGGAAGGATGATGCCTGCGCCTAATTCCTGACACTCTCTGGCCCAGGCAACAGCATCTTTGCCAATAGGTTTTGTGCCTCCTGATACAACTAGCTCAAATCCGGATGGCATTTTTTTGTTTCTTCTGGCATCGATTGCAATCGTTATCTTCTCCTTGCCAAATTTCTTGGCTGCTTGCTTCACCAAATCCGGGTTTCTTACCGCTGCACTGTTCATAGAGATTTTATCAGCACCAGCTTTCAAAACCAGGTCAATATCTTCCAGAGTGGAGATACCACCACCCACAGTTAACGGGATTTTTATCACGGACGAAACATTCTTAACCCATTCCAGCCTGGTTTTCCGGTTTTCCACGGTTGCAGCGATGTCCAGCATGGCCAGTTCGTCTGCTCCTTCCTTTTCGTAAAATGCAGCATTTTCAACAGGGTCACCGGCATCTTTTATATTAATAAAGTGAATTCCTTTGACCACCCGGCCCTCTTTCATATCCAGACATGGCATGATTTTGATTGTGCCCATAATATTTCCTTTCTCCTAAAATTTAGATGATTCTATTTCCAAAATGGAATGAAGTCAATGAGGATATCAAAAAAGCCCCTCCTATTGAAGGAGGGGCTTTTGAGGTTTATAAATCTGCTGACACACTTAAGATGTTTTTAAGTTGAACGAAATAGTGGTGGTCACTTTGTCCGAACCTTCGGGTACTGGGAAAGTTAATTCCTTGATTTTTTGGATGATGCATTGTTCCAAATTCTTATCAGTGAGTTTGCTTGAAATCAAACTCACTTTGGACACACGACCTTTTGAATCAATGATCAGTTGGAAAGTCAAATCACCCTGAATATTCGGTTTCTTCTCTAAGACCTTTTGATAACACAATTCAATAGAGGGGATCTGCTGTTTGAGGGTCTTCTGAATAACTTCTTTGGATAGGCCACCACTTGTAGTGATCTCGCCCAATTCAACAGACACGTGCACGGGTTTAGAGGTAATACGCTCATCTTTGCACTCTTCCCTAACTTGGCTCTTCTCAACCTCGGTGAATCTAAAAGCCGCAAGTGGGGACATTGCTTTTTGTGCCACACTTCCTCTTCCCACGGCGTAATCAGAGACACCTTCAGGCAGTGGAAGTGGTTGCTTAACGGTTACGGCTTGACCGTTGACAAGGCGGACCTCTGTATCAATGGCCACAAAGGAGGTATAAGAAGTCAATAAATTATAAGTTAGACCTAGTTGGGTCACTTCCTTAACGCGCGCATCATCTTTGTGAAGCGAGTTGTAATCAGAGAGAAGAGTGATTCGATGACGGGCCCAGAGATATTGGAGAGCAGAATTGGATTTGAGTGGTTTTTCTTTTCGAATATTAATTTTATTGACATAGGGACCGCTACTAGTTAATCCATGCAAGGTCATTTCACCCACTGGTTTACCACGCCATTTTCCAAAGACAATGACAGGCCTTTCAGCAAACACGTCGGGAATGCTGAGCGGTTCTACATCATAGACATTGAACTTTCCAAAGTCCACCTTGACTTTTGTTAAAACCGGGGATTCAATCATTTTTCTAAATTTCTCTGCTTTTTCTCGAATTTCTTCGGGCTTGCTAATCACAAATGGTTCGCCCATTCCGACCCTAGCCATCCCTTCCAAGAGATGGCGATTAACGCTTGACCCGATGCCGAAGGTGAACATATTGGCATCGCCAAGATTTTTGCGGATCAGATCAAAGACTTCCTCTTCAACCGTGACATAGCCATCTGTTGCAATGACCACGGAGCGCGAGGTGCCCTCAGATCTCGTCAAGAAAAGAGCCCGTTTCAGAGCAGGCAAAAGTTCTGTCCCACCTCCTCCACGCTGCCTATCAATGAGGTTGATCGCTCGTTGAATGTTTTCAGAAGTGGCTGGTAGGGATTGTTCTGACATCAAAGAGGATCCACCGGAAAACAGGAGCACATTGAACTTGTCAGTGGGGCGGAGGTTTCCAATCAAATCTTTAAGAAGCTTTTTGGAAATGTCGAGCGGGAAACCATACATGGAACCCGAGACATCAACAATGAAAATATACTCTCGGGGAGGAATCTGGCTGACATTCACTCGTTTCGGAGGTTGAAGCATGAGCAAGAAGAAGTTTTCTTTCTCCCCCTCGAACAGAAGAAGTCCGGATTGAATCTTGCCGCCAGCGAGCTGGTATTTCAGAATATAATCTCGGTTTCCACCGCTCTTTTCAGAGGCATCAAGTTTGATGGAGGCACGGGAAGGCCCATCATATTGGATATCCACCTTATGAGAGGTGCAGGCGATATTTTGAATCGGGAGGCCAGCTGCAAGGTTGGTCGTGATGTCAAAAGTGTAGGGTGGAGATTCGCCCTGATGCAGGTAGGGATTCTCAACCCAGATTTGAGAGGGAAGGGCTGTTTCTGCAGGTTGGTTGGAATAGCGCGGTCCCACAACAGTTGGATAAACAAATTCATAAATCCCATCTGTGGGAACCAGTAACTCAGTATATTTTAGCTCCACCTGAATCACATCCCCTGGTAAGATGTTGGCAACATTCATCTGGAAGACATTGGGTCTCTGTTGCTCCAACAGGGAGGCACTTTTCCCTTGTTGTCTTGCCTCTTCATATTGACGCCGTGCCTCTTTACGTTCCTGGATTTTGGCAATGATGGTCCGCTTTCCGATCGTCATTTTCATTCCATAAATTGCTGCTCTTGTCGATGCGGGGAAAATATAGATCGCTTCCAGAGGTTTTTTCCCTTCGTTCTTATAGACTTGCGTTACGATGACATCGGCAATCACACCCCCCACTTTCACATCAGCCGATGTGGATTTGAGAGGGAGTTGATCCACACTGGGGTCATCGCTCTTGACAAAGAAGTAGGGAGAGAGTGTTTTGTTGGCTTCCTCCATAGGTTGCCCTTGAGCGCCAGAGGCAATGAGCATTAACATTGTGAAGATCATTGATAAAAATACTTTGCTGATTGAGTGCATTTCGGTCTCCTCCTTTCGATTCTCTTTCCGGTTTTACCCCGTTAGAAAGCCCCAGCATTTATGTTGGGAATGGTAGAAATAGAAGGCACCAGCTCCTTATTGAGGGCAGGGTCAAAGCCCTGCACTTTCTAACGGGGTTTACTTAAATAGACAAGAGAGAGAGGAAAAAGTTCCATCATTTTTTTACGAGAGCTCTAAAAAACCACCTTTCGCTCTCTTAATTACATAGATTCCAAAAAAAGATTACACAGATTTTTATTTAT
>JADDYB010000104.1_pt1 | contig 25446 bp, 12 predicted proteins | sample 8641941 | NCBI WGS metagenome assembly JADDYB01 (sample SAMN16275377, study PRJNA637457) | freshwater sediment metagenome | isolation source: Lake Kineret sediment | place: Israel: Lake Kineret | collected 2013
TACGAGCTGGCTATGAAGTACTTACATGAGCAGCAAGAGGAAATGGGCAAGATGCAGGATCTCATGGATGAGTTGGAAGCCTTTGGTACTGATAAGATTGCAATGCGTCTTATGGATAATAAATTTGGAGGATAACTTGGAAATTTGATTACCTTTACTTATATTATAATATATCTGTTTGTCTAACTTAAAACTTTAAAAAACAATGGCTTATTTTAATCACGCGTTCCACAAAGTGTTCCTCGGAACAGGAGATGGAACTACAAAACTACCTACTGGTCTCGTTGCTGGTAACATGTCTGGCGGTTTCATCAATATCGCTGGCGTACCGACATCGGCCCTCAGCAATCCTGGTGTAGGTCCTGGTTATTTCGGAATCTTTGATGCAAAGACTTACGAAACCCGACTTACTGCGGATCAGTGCTGTCCTTTCATTATCGCTTCTTCTCCGATCTTCACCAATGACAAGATCGGTCCTTACGCTGGCGGTTACCGCGAGTCAAACAAATCGAAGATCGTTAACCCACGTTACATCCGTAACTTCTACTATGTTGCGCCATGTGAGCCTCAACAGGCTGTTGTGAGCGTAGGTTCAACCCCTGCGACTTACGATGCTCCATGTGAGACTACTGACGCTAACAACTATCAAGGTGGTACCAACTGTAACGGTTGCTGCAAGGAGTTCTTGTGCGGTGAGACTTACTATCTGCGTATCGATATCAAAGGTTCACCAGCGCTCCGCTTCTTGAATCACCAGGCTTACCAGACCGTGTCTGCGTACACTGGCTGCTGCCCTGGTCCTGCTCCTACAGCTGTGAACTCCACTTTGGTTATGCTTGACTGGGCGATCCAGATTACCCAGAATCCATATTTGAAGGATCTGGTATTCCCTGTTGTATTCGACGAGACTGGTGTTCCATGGTATCCTGACGGAACCGTTGAAACCGTTGACGGAACAGCTACTCCTGTTACATCCGCTGAGTGGTTCAGTGCTTACGATAGGACTACAGCCCACGTTGCTGACGCATGTGCAGGTATGCGTCTGTATGGTGCATATGTTGAGACCAAGTTTGGAAACTGTACCTTCCAGGTAACCGACTTCTTCGAGAAGGAGCCTGTGAAGATCCTTGCTTCTGAAGTTGACTACACTGGTGATCCTTGCGTATTCACAGGTATCTGCGTATACACCGAGTGCTTCGGCGTTCAAGGTATGGGCTTCGGTGAGCAGGTTTTACGTGACTTGATCGTATCCGAGTCTTACCTGCAGAACTACGTTGGTTCTGGAATGGACTTCAGGATTCGTGAAATCACCCAGGGTTACGACATCATCGATGCTGTTGACCGTGATGCGTTCTACCATCGTTACTACCTGCTTCACAGTGTACCTCGTTTCAACAATCCTACTGGAGTGTTTGACAATGACCAGTACATGTTGGAGATCATCACCACTGCAAAGAATACTGCATTTGAAACTGCATTGAATGCCGTTGTCGGAGCATGTCCTGATTGTATCAATGTGACAATTTCATGTCCTGCGGACGACAACTGTTACGCTTGCAATGAGTGTGAGATTCTTCCTGACAACACCATCTCTTAAGGGTGATAAATGTCTAAATTGAAAAAGGGGAGGAGGGAAAACTCCTCCCTTTTTTCATAAATACAATAACCTAACTTTGTAGAATGGCGCAGCACGTACTTAGTCTGGAAGCTCCAGACACGATGAACAAGTGTATCCTCAGGATAGTGGACACAAGTGTCTATAACCAGGATATTGCTATAAAGTGTCCCGTATTGTGGGTGACCGTACCAGGGTTTAATTACTCGGTGCAATTCACAGACGATGCGACGGTAGGTAACCCCATAGAGATAAACCCCGGTTTCATCGTCAACCTTACTGCTTGCGATTTGGAGATACAGTCGCTTAACTGCGGAACGGTATATAACGACCTTCCAGACGGGATATACGCCATAAAATACGCGGTATCACCCGTTGAACACGTGTACGTGGAATACAACCATTTGAGAATAACCAAGGCGTTGCACAAATACCAGGCGATATTGTGCGATCTTGATCTCGGTGCTTGTGATCCCCCCGCATCAATAAAGGAAAAACTCAATAAACTGAGGCTTGTCCGCATGTATCTTGACGCCGCCAAGGCACAGGTAGAGTACTGTCTCCAGGCCAAGAAGGGTATGGAGCTGTATAACTACGCGATCAAGCTTCTTGACAAACTGAGTTGTTCTACATGCATCTAGTAACCAAACAATCTAGATATGAATTGTCCCAATTGCCAAACCCAATTATCATGTGGATGCCAAAAAAGGAAGGCATCCGACGGAAAAGAAGTATGTACCAATTGCCTTGCGTTATATGAAGGCATGTTGTCCAACAATACTAGAATCTTCAACCAGGAAGAGGTTCCGTCCAACACTCCATCTAACATAACGATCACTTATACCCAGAATCCCGCCCCGCAATAATGGCGTCAAAGACATACCACGTAGGTTTAAGCGGTACTATCCACAGGTTGGATAACCTTAATTTTGATCCAGGAGGTAACACGTATACCAACTGGGTCAATCTTACACCTAATTTACTGTCTTCACTGAATTTACCAAGTCAGGCCCGCGAATTTTTACGGGATGTAATGACCATTCCTGGTAACAAAGACAAGGTATTCATAGTAGGGACCGTTCAATCACTTACGGGCGCTTTTAGAGGTATAGTCTACAGTACTAATGCAGGTACAACGTTTATAACCCCTGGTTTTCCAGGAGGTTCGGTTACAAACCATATAAACAACTGGTGGGTACTTACCAATAATGAGTTACCCTTTAATTATTATGAGGTTTGGTGTACCGATGCAAATACGGTTTATGCATGTGGCGATGACGCTGCGATAATAAGAAGTCTTGATGGAGGCTCTACATTCATACTAAAAGACATACCTCATGCTCTTTTTGGTCAGAGTGCGGGTACCTTACGTCCTTCAGCCACGTCCATTCATTTCGATACACCTAACGACGGTGTTGTAGGTACGTCTTCGATTGGAGGTCTTCCTTACGTATTTACAACAACGACAGGCAGCGGTGCTTGCACATGGTTGCCTACTGCTGCGGTACCTGCACAGACAGGTACGTTGAAAGGCATATACAAGAAAGAAAAGTTAATAGTTGCCGTAGGTAGTGCAAAGATCATATGCAGTCTTGACGGAGGTTCGACTTGGAGTACACAGTATACATGGAGTGAACTGGGTAATTTTCCTTATGAGAAGAACGGTGAACACCTTACCTGGTATTATGAATCTTGTAACCAGATATTATATTTCAGGGCAACAGGTAGGAGAAACGAGATAGTACAGGCGGCATACAAATTCGGATCCGTAAATTCCTTTATTAATATTTCTACAGGGTTTCCGGTTTCCATAGCTTCGGCGTGGAGTATATTCAACAGTCATGTGTATGATGTCACGCCTCCATCTACGTCAAATCCATCAGAAGATTATTACGCCGCTCATTTTTTCAAACCTTTCGAAGGTTTTCTTGGAAGGACTGAGGTTGATATTAATAGCTCTGGTGCACTTGGATACAGAAGAGTAGATTGGTATTTAAACAATTCAGAAATACCAAATGTAGACCAAGTTCCTCCACAGGCTAAAGACGAAAGGTTGATGGCGATATGGACTGAAATAGATCCGGTCGTTTATTATAGTATACAGAAATGCGGAACAGAAGAGATACTTTATTTCCCAGTAGGTACTGATACCGCAAATGTATCCTCACTTGTCGGTGAAACCGTTTCAAATGTGATAATTGACGGTGAGGTGGATTCCTCATGCTGGACTGTTGACGGACCTATAACGTGTTCGCAAGAGATATTGTCCGATGTAAATACGCTTTCCGTTGTAACAAGAAACGGGTGTACCGATCCTTTTTGTGTGGATTGTTACAAGCTTATAGCATGTCAACCCGAGATAGGACAGGATGGTCAATCTTATTTTCCTTCTGTAATAGTATACAGCAACACCCCTGGTTTTGACCTTGAAGATTATCTTTTCCAGGTTTTCACATTCAACAATGACATACAGGGGATATGTCCTGGTAAGTGTTTTTACCTTACCAAGTCTTCATCATGTAATACTCCTCCTGTTGCCTTTCCTACCAGTTACAGTATTTACGACAACTGCGAGGATTGTATACCGCAGTGTCCAGTTGAACTTAATACCAGAAGTGTCAAACCTGGTTTCTATACTCCGGGTTGTCCACCTGATTACACGGTCAAGACCAGCTGCATGTATGCAGAGCAGGTTTATGACGAGATGGTGGCGATACGTTATGGTATAACCATATGTTGTGACCACGATATCGACAGGTGGGACATAAAGAAACAGCTCCTTGATCTCAAAGCGTTATATGATGAATGCCTGTGCGTAAGTGCCATATGTCCCGTATGTGTCGAACCTTGCAACTTGGAGGTCAATCTTTCCATATACATTCCTGTCACTCTGGATCCTCCCGTGGATCCATGCAATCCTCCAAGCGGACCTATTGTCATAGATCTTGGTACAGTGGGGTTATGTTACTTTTTCCCATTGAAAGACAACGCCCCGATTGCATTCAGTTATCTGGAATCCGTGACTTTGGGCGGAGTCACATACGATCTTACTTCGGTATTGACCACTCCTTTAAACAGTCCTCTGTTCTCATCAGCGTTTATTGCGGCCGTACAAACAATAGGCGTGACCAGCACGGGTACGTTCCTTGGCTCTGTAGGCGAGGTTGCTGAAGGATTGTACATCTATGGTTTCACAGGAAATCTTACTCAAATAACCATAGTTGATGTTTATGACCTTACAACGGTGACGTCTGTAATAGTGGCTACAGAGATACCTTGCGAACCTTCACCGGATGTGGAATGTTACGCAGCGCCTTATCTTCTTGGTTCTGCCGTACCAGGTGTTCTTAACACCATAACCATATATGACGGAACCGCGTCTATTGTCTACAATATAGCACCTTTGGCGATATCAACAACCTTCACAGGTCTTGTACCTAGTCTTGTGACATATCTGCAATCCCAAGGTTATGATTGTGATTGCGCTGTGATACAGATTGCAGGGCCTTTCAGTTATGTTCTGACACTTAAGAATTTCACAGGTGGCGTACCTGTTGCATTATATCCTCAATTCCCTGGTTTACCCTTACCTCCGGTTCCAAATGAAGGATACTACTTCAAGACTAATACGGTATGTGGGGACATAGGATGCTGATAAAACAAATATTTGTATATTAACAACATAAGATACTCATGAAACCCTTAAACTCACATACAACAGGTTGCGATCCCGTATCATCCAATTGCGTGATATGGCAAGGTCCCGACATTCCATGCATCAAACTTTGCAAGGGTGACTCGGTAAGCGACGTGGTATTCAAACTGGCGACAGAACTCTGTGATGTGTTGCATCAGCTTGATATAAGCACATACCAGCTTCCGAACGCATGTTTCACAAGCCAGTCATGCAACCCAGGGGATTTCCATGATTTGATACAGTTGATCATATACAAGCTGTGCTGCCTTGAAAGCGGCGGTACCGATACTGAAAGTTGCAATAACGCAAGTCCGACAAGCACGGGGTCAGGATCAAGGGTGGCTGCTACGGGTGGCGGTTGTCCTGACTGTACTGTTGACATTGCAAAGTGTTTCTATTACACCAACGAGTTCGGGGATGAGATAACAACAATGCAGCTTACGGACTACACCAAGGCCATAGGCAACAGGTTGTGCATGTTGGTGAACGACATATTCATACAGTCCGAGATACTGAATAACCACGAAGAGAGAATTACTGCGCTGGAAAATACACCAGCACCTACATTGTTACTTCCTACGGTAACACCAACTTGTATAATATCGCCAGCCATACCACAACCTATGAATGTGGTACTTAGTACACTCGAGCAACAGTTTTGTCAACTGGTAAGTGCAACAGGAAGTCCTAACAATATATACCAGTCTGTTACAAGACAGTGTTTGAATCTGGGTAATTCCCCTGCATTGGGTACTAGCGGTGGTAACATGTCAGGTATATCAGGATGGTTGATTACAGCAAACACCCTTGCTTCGACAATAAACAATCTGTGGTTGACAGTATGTGATTTGCGTTCAGCGGTACAGAACATACAGCTTAACTGTTGTCCAAGTGGTTGTGACGGCATAGCGATTACTTTGAATGCTATAGCTAATCCTACAAGCATGGTTGTATATATAAACGGAACAATACCAGCTGGATTCCAGGAGTGCAATCCTACAGGAAACACGTTTACCATATCCGATTCTCTTGGTAATACCATATCCGTCAGTATAAATACCATTTCTTATTTGAATAATCCGACGGGTTATACAATTGATTTGGCAGGTACCCCGATAAACACAGCTGCGAACCTTACCATAACCAGTGACGTATGTTATGTCAATGGAAGCACGAACACCACTTGTCAGTTCTGTCTGACATACAATGTTGTGAATGTGTCCATATGTCCTTCTATAACAGCGGTTCCAGATGTATTTGGAACAGGAGTAGGTGTTTCTTATTTCCCAAGTGTTGTTCCTGCTTCCTACACCGTGGAAATATGGGACAGCGGTTTCGTAGCGGTAATAGCGACACAGACTACAGCTGTCACAGTTTCTACTACACAATTGATAACCTTCTCAAGCGTGTTAACGCCGTCTACAACTTACAATGTTCGTTTGGTTATAAATAACGGAGGAAAAACCACAGAATGCGGTTTTGCAGTATTCACAACCAATCCGATACTTTGTCTTGCTCCTGATGCTGTTTCAGCAAGCGTAGCTCTACCGATATATTGCGATACATGCGGTCCTGCACTTGATTTCTCAGATAATGCAACAGTAGACGGAACATACGTGGATGTAAGCAGTGACTATCTGCTTACTTATTCTGGCGGTACGTTCAATAGCATCTATGCTTTGTTGTATCAGGCATCAGCCGTAGGTACTGTTTCACCAGCTGTTTATTCTACAAGGAACGGCGCCACTACCTCGAGCGGTGATACATATATCGCTTACAATGACAATAGTTCGGCTACGGCATCCAAGTTGTATCACTATGACAGCACTGGTACTTTGGTCAATACAATCACATTGCCTTTTTCAGGTACACCTACGATTATTTGCAGTTCAATTGATTACTCAGAGTTTGACGGAAAGATATATTTTGTGAGCTGGACTGCTACAAAAAAGCTTTATCAATTGAATCCCGCTGATGACAGCTATGTTGAACTTCCTGTGATAAGTGCAGCAATCGGAGGGGCTTTTCCAAACGTATCCATCAACCCATTGAATGGACATGTGATGTTATCAACTAACGTTGGAGACACAAGAATAGGGGATCCTGCGACGGATACCGTCTTGAATGTTTTTCCGAACGCTATAACTCAAAGCGGATTGCCAGTTGTAAATACAAACAACGGATACGTATGGGTTTTCATAAACGGACAGAATGCAGTTGATATCTGGGATGTGTCAGGCGTAACTCCTGTGATCGTAGGTACTGCCACGGCCCCTGTCGGATATACATTCAGAGGTGGAAGTGCTAATGGACGTGTGAGAGGTGCTATTTACTATCCTGGTGACGGTACTGTAGGAACAGACAGGATGTTTGCAATATTTGATGATACAGTAGGTCTTACAGGAAGTTATGTCCTAGAGTTTGATGCTAATTCTCCTTACACAGCCAGCACGTTTGTGACTTTAGGTGTCCAGGTTTCACCTGTCAGTGTGTTGTATTCTTATGCTTACAACAAAATCATCCTGACATATGGAATTACTCTTGAGGGTTACCAGCCTACCGATGGAACCACTCCTTATGCCAACGTAACGATAGGTGCGGCTACGAACCTGATGTGGCCTTACGAGGATACTGTCAACAAGCAATTAGTATACTTCAACATGGCAAGCAGTCCTAGCAACAACGTGTTCTGGGTAGGACTTGATACTACAAATGCGTCTCAATGTACAGAAGGAATAGTTGATATGTATCTTGGAGATTTAGGCCCTTACGAGTATAATCCAACAACTTTAAGCTGGAGTGCAATGTGTACACCAAGTGCTGTGACAATATCTGGAACAACCTTCCAAGCAAATGCGACATTTACAACCAGTGTCTTGTTCGGAGCGTTGTTATATTCAACCGACGGAGGTGTTACATGGAATGCTATGATCGACAACTCAGGCAACCTGTATGCTAATCCTGCAGTATGGCTTGCTGGAAGGACTTACAACGTACCTGCTGCGTTCTTCAGTCTGAAGATAACCTTCAATACCAATAACGACTGCGCTCTTGAGTCTACCCAGTTCTTTGTAGTATAAGTTAAAACCATATAGAAATGAATACTTGCAAAAGATGTAAATGTGATTCCAAATACTGCGGGTGTGCTGACAAGGCAATATCCGCAGCACCTCCCTGCACCCAGGGTACTGCGGATTGTCCAGATCCTGAGACATGTCCCGAGACTTTCTCTGCTGAATGTATCGTTTATACAGGAGATGATATCCCGCAGTTCGGTATAAAGAAAGGTGACAGGGTTGATGACATTATACAACGTATAGCCCTTTGGTTCCTCAACAACAGTTGTATAAGACCTTTCACATCTTTTCCTACCACGCCTAACACTTGTCTCAGTGTTACAGGTTTCCGTACCCAGACGATAGGATCAACTTTTGTAAGTCTGGTCTGGACACAGGTTGGAACGGCAGGTGTAACTTATACAGTTGCTTACTCGACTGATGCGATAACATGGATAGGTATATCCCCTGCATTACCACAGACACCTACGGTGAATAATTACTTCTCGGTAGGGAATCTTACACCTAATACAACTTACTATTTCAAAATAATCACAAACTGCGTACCTTCGGGTTCGTGTGATTCATTGATAATCAAGGTAAAGACTCTTACACCTTAAACAGGATGCCTGCTATAAACGGACAATTCACGGTTACTTTCACAGCCAACGAGACTGCGAACACGGTTGATTATATCATAAGCGGTGCTGCCGTTGACTCTGGTAGCATATTGATAAACTGTACAGGTATTCCTGGACCTTGTTCTGTAACAATACCTGTAATATATAACACTCCTTCTTGTGATGAACTTACACTAGAAGTCTTGATATATTCAGATTGTGATTCTGAAAATTATGTTGAACAGACGCAGACGTTTTCACTTGCTCAGGGGTGCACTACTTACAAGTTGACATGTGATAAGGCTCCAGAAGGTTGTGAAGGATTCAATACCACAGAATTATGTCCTACATGTACCGGACGCGGTGTATCTACTGTAATAGACTCGCTTGCAACAATAAATCCTAGTTCTATTCCTCCATTGAATGCCCCGCGGGATTTCATACCATATGGTGCAGAGTTGTTCTTTTGTTATAGCAGTGTTACACAGATACGACAGGAACTGAATTTAAACGAATGGAAATTTGAACCTTACCCTGAAGGATGTTGCTGGGAATGCAGGAGATATTCGTTTGTATTTAATATAAACGAATTGACTTACAGTACTCCTAATACACCTCCTTGGCAACCAGGCGTAAGGGTATTACCAGATGTTTTTCCTTCGATAATAGCTACAGAATGTAACGATGAATACAATTGTTATATTCCTTACAAGTATGTTTTAAATCCTTCAATAATTGGAATTGATAGCATACAACCTGTTGTCGTACAAGCTTGTTTGAGAAAGGATAGTTATACCATAATCGGGGCAAAGTACGGAGTGGGTATAACAGATTTAGGACCATGTAGTATATAAAACAATTAAACACAAAATAAGATGTCTACAGCAATTGCAACAATCAATGTAAATTTTACCAGCAACTACGTGGGATGCCACAGGTTGTTTTGGAGACGCGGGTCTGTGGGTGCGTACAACGGCCCAGTGGAAGCTACACCGCCATGTACAGGTAATGGAAATCCGTGTACCATAACTTTCTTCGACGTTGTCGATACAGAAGCTTGTGAGCCTATAAGTTACGAGGGGTATGTACAAGCTTGTTGCGAGGCTGTTGATTCTCCTACAGGAAGAATACCTTTTTCAGTGATTTACACTCCAACACCAACATGTTTCCCATTCACCATAACCTGCAGTACAACAAGTGTTGACACCTTGAGAATAGTTGATCCAGGATCAGGTTATGACGGTACTGAAATAATCACGGTTATAGGCGGAGGATACAGTGGCCTTGCTGACTTTACAGTCATTGTAGGTACGGGTACTCCGACCACTCTTTTGCTTACCGATCCAGGTGTCGGACCTAATGTGGCGGGTGCTACATATCCAGGTGTTACCCCTGCTAGCATAGTCGGTTTTGGAACAGCGATAAACATGGATGTTGAAGTGTTAAACACAGGTGCACCAGCAAACATAACCTATGTAAACGCCATTACTATAAATTCCAGTAGTGCAGATTGGCAAGTGGGTGATTACTTTACCATTGATCCGACTGCTATTGGAAACGTAGGTACTGTTCTGAATCCTGTTACAGTAACAGTAGGTGCTACAGATGAAGGACAAGTCATAGGTGTTACCACTGTAAGTAACGGATCAGGTTATATGTCAACACCTACCGTAAGTATAGATCCTCCAAACGGAACACCTATACCTGGTGGATCACAGGCTGTACTGGCAGCAGTCATGGCTCCTTGTTCAGATGCATGGGTAGTAGGTGAAAACTGTGTGGGTGTGGATTATTCCGCATACCCTATCGAACCAGCATTCTTGCAAGCTTTCACAATGTGTTTCAATAGCGCAGGAGGTATAACATCAGGTTCCTTACCTGCTGGATATTCAGCTGTTGCAAATACTACGGACTGTTGTGCAACGTGTGTTAAAGTACAGATCCAGAACCTTAGCTCTACTGAAACACTTGATGTTGCTTGGACCGACTGTAATGGGTTCAACGCAACTTTCAAGGACATCATAAGCGATACAATAGCAGCTAGCGGTACCCTTACCATATGTTGCGCGGTCAATAACTCATGGGCGTTGTCAAGGTCGACGGATGTGCTGGTAACAGTAGTATCCACAACCTGTGACTGCGTACCAGGACCTTAATACAAGAAGGTCACGATTGAGTTGGTTTCGTGGCTAACTCGCAGAGCCCTGGGGTAACCTAGGGTTTCTGTGCATTTAAACATATAAAGTTTAGACTGTATTTGTCATAAATATTTTGTATATTATCATGTTAGAGGACTTCAAAAAACCAGACTTAAACGCTCCACGTTACAGATCCACTAACCTTAATCTTATGAACAGGGATACGTTCAAGAAATTTGTTGAGAAGTATCCTGAGTACCAAGGTTATGATTATGATTATTTTAAGAGGATAGTTAATACCTTTAACGAAGAACTTTGGAATACGGCGATAGAACACAGGGATGGAATAGAGTTACCCGAGAATTTAGGTAACGTATTCATAGGTACTTGCTGGAAACCGAAGAGGAAAAACATAGCTTGCGGAAAATCACAGAAATACGGAAAGAAACTTACGCACCAGAATCACGAAACGGATGGCAGACTGGCGAAGATCTTTTACACCAATTACAAAAACAAGTACAGGTTTACAAACAGGGTCATGTGGATGTTCACCGCTTGCAGGGATTTCAAAAGGAAAGTTGCAGAGGTTTATCCCAATGACTGGAAAAAATACATACAGGTCGACCCGAATAGCAGGATAAACAACCTGTATAGGAGAAGACTGATTAGGGAAAAGATGGAAAGGATAAGCGAGAGGATGATGGAGTATTACAACGAATTTGACATGGATTGACATGATAACCATTGCAGATACCATATCAAGAGTCAGGAATTCCCTGAAAGGGAACAAGGAGGATGCGTTCCTTACCGACAGGATGATCTACAGTATTGTACTCAAGTACGCCAAACTTTTAATAAAGCGTCAGGACAATGAGAACAAGATCATGCGTTTCCAAAGTATTTTCGAAGTCTTGCCTTGTGTTGATCTCATAGAGGTTGACAAAGTGGAAGCATGTTGCGGTGGTATACGGTCCAAGTGCATAATCAAGCGTACCAAGGACAGGCTTCCTTCACCTATGGAGGGAGCTTACGGTCCATTGTTCAGGGATGTTACTTCCATTGACGGTTCTGAGCTACTTTACAAGACATATCCCGGTACTTATGTTGCAATGGCCAATAGTACCAATTTCAAATACAACAGGACGTTGTACTACTGGTATCTTGATGGTCACATGTATTTCCCGAATATACAATGGGATGCTATACGTATAGAAGGAATATGGGATGACGACATCCAATATCTTAAATGTACAGAAGCTGATGAGCAGTGTCAATTGCGTCAGGAACAGAATACCCACGTACCTGATTACCTGTTTGCGGAAATAGAACAGATGGCCTTACAGGAGTTCGCCATGATGATGCAGATACCGTTGGACAACAAAGATGACAATCAAAGCGTACTTAGGTCATGAGCTATAACTATACCCTACGATACAAGACGTTCGACCAGCTTATGAGCGAGGTACTGGTTGATTTCCAGAACTACGATCTTGAGAATTATATCGAACCTGCCCAACTTATAAAGGTTGCAAAACGTGTAAACTACGATCTTGGTCTTAGGATATTCCAGACAAAAGAGGCGATCATCGACGTGGAAAAGAACAGGGCTAAGTTGCCAGATGATTTCTACGTATTGAACTTCTCCTTGATATGCGACGAGTATGAGGAGACAACGGCAATGCCGCAGGGTACATGGATAGAGGAGCGTCCTTATACAGCCCCTTATCAGGAACAACCGCCTGTGATAAGCTCATGTGACATAGGCCCTGTGAACTGTCAGAATTGCAATAACATTGACTGTACTTGCAACGAGGTTCCATCAGTGGCTCCATACAATCAGATACAGCCTTACGGATCATATTGTATCAAACCGCGTGTGTTCCTGAACTGCAAGAACGAACCATATGAACTGGTTCAGATTGTCAAGACTGGACAGACAAGACGTTATAAAAGATTGTTTCCTGTGAGGATTCTTGAAAACCCGCAAACTATTGATTGCGACTGTCCAAATCTTTACATGGAGACTGGTAATACAGCATGGATCAGGGATGGCTGGATGTATTTCAATTTTGAATGCGGCAGTGTATATGTGAATTACCAGGGTATGATGGAAGACGATGACGGCAACCTGTTGGTACCTGACCATGATATGTTAAACGAGTACTACGAGTACGCCCTTAAACAGCGCATACTTGAGAACCTTGTGATGAACGATGAGATGGCTGCTGGACAGAAACTGCAGATTATCGAAGCCAGGTACAGGGCTGCAAGGAACGCTGCATTATCCATAGTCAACACACCTAACTGGTCTGAGTTCAAACGCGTATGGGAGGCAAACCGCAAGGCACAGTATGCCAAGTATTACAACATGTTCAAGTCATATCCTTGGTACCAGAACTTTTACAATAACGTTTACAATCAAATGAACCGCTTCTGATGGCGAAGAAAGATTTTGATCCTACAAATACCTCCAGCGGCGAGTCGCATTCCTTTGACGGAAATCTGCAGCGTGATTCAAGGGATTTCCATGTAAAGAACAACCAGTGGACTTATGCAAGGAATGCCATAAACAATTCGAACGTAGGTGATCTTGGTAAACTTGGTAATGAACCAGCAAATAGGTTGTGCATACAAGTATGGCAGAATCCGGATTCCAATCCTCCGACAGGTCCTCTTACGATAATAGGTTTCATACACCTTGAAAAAGACAAGTGGGCTGTTTTTTCAACTGACAACACCAACAGTGAGGTAGGATATTTTGAAGAGGAGATATGCCGTTACACTAGGATAGTCAACGACCAGTGTCTTAATTTCAAGACATCCAATCTTATATACGGACAGTCTAGAAAGGATTTTGAATGTAAATACAATCTGTATTGGGCAGACGGATTGAACCCTGACAGGTATCTTCCCATGGGGAATATAGATAACGCCCCGTATGCACAACCATGGCCAGACGTGCCTTGGGTATGTGACCTACAACCTCCAGTACCTGATCCTGCTTGCAACGTAACAGTGGTCTCGAGTTCTTCGGATCCTTGTGAAATATGCGTACCTAGAATCCCTCTTCAACTTGATTGCGATAGGGCAAGACTCGAGAGTCTCATGCAACCGATATGCATTCAAGTTTCTAAAGGAGCGTTTGGAGGGGAATTGAGGAACGGATCATATTTTGCATTGGCCGCATATACAGTAAATGGGATAAGGGTTACAGATTACTCTACACCTTCCAATGTACAAGCTCTCTTTGATCATTCAGGTGTAGGTGGTGCTTTGGATATAAACATATACTGTGTAGACTACGAGTATTTTGATGAGTTCGAACTTGTGGTTGTTTCCGTAAACCAACAGCAGGCCGTTGCAAAAAGGATAGGTGTATACAATACTAGGAAGCTTGCACCATCCGGAGATTCCATATATATACCTCTTGACATAATATCCAACTCGCTGCAGACTATTCCGCTTAACGAGCTGCCAATCAGGAACGTTATATACGACAAGTCGGAAGCGTTGTATGAAGTGAATGATTATCTGTTGAGGATCGCTCCTACAAGCAAGTTCATGTTCAATTACCAACCTCTTGCAAACCAGATAAACGTAAAGTGGCAGTCGGTTGAATACTCTGAAGACTATTACATAAAAGGAGGTAACAATACCGGTTACATGAGGGATGAGGTATATTCATTTTTTATAAGATGGGTGTACAAGACAGGGGATAAATCTGCTTCGTTCCATATACCAGGTAGACCTCCATTCAGACCTTTAGGTACCAATCCTTCATTGGAAGCGGATTCAAACGGTAATATAATATACTACAACAATCCGTCAGCACCTACAATAGACGCTGATGTCATAGAACTAGGTCTTGGATACGGTCTTGATCAGGTTCCCGTATGGCAGGTAATAAACACAGCTGTATCAACTGGTCCTCCCTCCCAAGATAATATATTGTGTGACGGAGGGGTAGTTGTCGATGAAGGTTACATGGGTTATTGGGAATCTACTGAAAGGTATCCAGATAACAAACCGGAGATATGGAACGCGAGTGCACATGATTGGTCATGTGTCGGTTCCAACTGGCCTTATCTCACAACTGCGGCAATTGATTATGACTTATGCGGAAAGAGGATACGGCATCATCGTTTTCCAGACAATGACTTGAATGTCAAGGTAAGTCATTTTAGGGACGTAGATGATCCTGCTAGTCCTTTGAGTCAGCCAGCGGTAAGACACATTCGCATAATGGGTGTCAAATTCGAGAACATCCGACCTCCTGTTGACAATGATGGAAACTTCATACCTAACATTGTCGGATATGAGATACTGAGGGGATCAAGAACAGGCAATAGAAGCGTCATAGCGAAAGGGATCATAAACAACATGATCCAGTATTCCCTTAATTCAGATGGCAACACCGACCAATTAGGTCTTTACCAGAACTATCCGTATAACGATCTTGGTGATGACCCTTTCCTTTCAGATACAAGGACAAGGGTAAAGAACCTGGCTCCATCATCTGAACCTAAGAATTTCAATCCTAGGAACGGAGATAAGAGAAACCTGTTTTCTTTCCATAGTCCTGAAACCACTTTCAGTAATCCTTATTTGGGAGCAATAGAGTTGAAAGTATACCAGGATCTGAGTGGAACCGCGAACATGTGTTACCAGTATCCCTCGGATCATCCAAAACATGTGATCCTCAAGGATTTTGCGTTGATGTATGCCCTTACTGCGGGTATTGCTATTGCACTGGTTGCAGGAAGAGGTAAACAATCCAAGCAGCGTGGACAAGACATGCCTATGAAGAACGAGCTTGGTACTCTTTTCGTAGGTTTTGCTGGAACAAATCCCTCTCCGCATCCCGTAGCTGTGGCTGCAGGAGGACCTTTGGCTTTGGTGAATTTTTCTTTAGATGCTGCTAGTACGGGTGTTCAAGCAACAGGAGGAGGACCTGCAGGTTATAATCTTTTTGCTGCGCAGGGAGGCATAGGATATGTAAAGGACGGCGGGTCTTTCTTGTCAGATCCTTTAGCATCCACACAGAACATTGGTTATTTGACAGCGGCATATGCAAATGCAGCAGCTTTTGGAGGAGAGGTCAAGGAAGTCTTGAGGATATATGAGGCGGGAGCATACGATTACATACCGACAGGTTTGAATACCGCTGTAGGTCTTGGATCAGTTGTGGGTTTTGGAACTGGAGGTGTGATACCTACTTTCCTTTACTATTTCACAGAAGGTGCTGAGATGACACTGAGGGCGATGAACGCTTTCACAAAACCAATGCAGCATGCTCTGCAGCTTTTGTCACACTGTCTTTATAATAGTTATGATCCTCGGCAATACGGAGAAAGACGAAGGTTGATAGGTAACCAAGCGTACATTGATAACCAGATACACAACTTCAGCGAGATTTATCTGATAAACAACTTGTACAGGGGAAAGTACGTTGCTTTACAGCTTTCCAAATATGATGACCAGCTTAACGTATTAAGTACGGATCTTGCTCCTCCTTCTGTAACTGATAATACAAGACAGAGGACGCATCTTGCAGGCATAGTGCAAGATGGAAGAGCCGAGAAGGATACGTATAAGAATCCCGAAATAGGTTTTGTAAAGACAAGTTCAACGTATTATGCGGCCATAAAACAAAGGTTAAAGAACCAGTACGGTCAGCTGAATTCGATATTGCAGATCCCAATATCCTGTACAATAAAAACTTGTCCCCCTTCAAACCTTGGTGGTGGAAGAGTTGTAATGAGTGCCGCTGAAGGTTTTAACATGCGTTTACAGAATGTCCTTACTTGTGTAGACAATGTATTGATGGACGGCAATTTCCCTTCCGTATCATCAATAGGTCCTACTCCTGCACCCTGGCAGTCAGACGTGCTTAATTATTGGACACAAGGTACGTACCTAGGATCGACTGTTGCCAATAACGGAGGTATTCCACTTTACCAGACATCTGCTAGCACAGCAGTAAATACGGAATTGTATCAAAAATTCTTTGATGCTAACGGTGAACCGTTGTTGTGCAAGAACGGTCAACCTTACAGACTTTCATATGAGGTATTGAAGTGGCCTGTAAACAACCCTAATGAGTATCAACTTGAAGTGTATCTTGGATTGGTAGGTTCGGCAAACAAAATAGGCACCATATCAAACATAGCACCTGTACCGCTTCCTCCCGGTACTACAACGGTAAGTTCCGTACCTTATGTTTGGGATAGCACTATAAGCGGAATATACCAAAATGCACCTAACCTAGGTACTATAAATGAGTTGCATTTTGTATTGAAAGGACCTTATCCTCCTACAAAGATTACAACTACGATACCTTCAAAGGCCCAGATACCTAACGCAGGATCTCCTGATGACACAAGGTTTGTACTCAATCCCAAGTTTGGTATTGCAACTAACAACATAAACAATGTAATGGTTTCCAATGCTGAGTACTATTGGGAAGGTGTTACGGGTAACTCTTTCCCACAGCTTTACTCGCAACTAGGAAGTTACATAACAAACTTAAAGTGTCCTACCAGGATTTCTTATAATATTCGTTTCAGGTACAAGTTAAACGGGTTACCTATTGGTAATCCTGCACTTGCTGCAATAACCAACATATATATGGGGCTTTATGAGGTAACTCCTTCCACACCCGGAGGAGGTCTCGGCACCTTGATAGGAGCACCCATATTTGGACCTTCATCACCGCTTAATGTTAATTTTGTTTCTACTGGAGTGTTGTCAGGTACAAGGACAATATCGAATCCAAATCCTACAAGCAAATATGCATTGATAATGTATGCTTGCAACTATTATGTAATACTTGACGGTGATAGCCTAGAAGTTGATCTTTGTTACGAATATGAAGACGTCAGCATAACCAATGTATGTCTGGAATGCGTGAGCGAGAATGCCATACCCGGATGCACAGATCCGTTGGCTGTGAATTACAATCCACAAGCCAATTTTAATGAAGGTTGTATATATGTTGGTTGTTGTGATCCCAATGCCATTAATTACTTTGAACTTGCATTGGATCCTCCATATGGTGCCACTGGTGTATGTTGCGAGGATTGGACAGGATCGGAACCAAATACATGTCCATGTGTATACATAAATCCGGGAGGGGGTACAGGACCCGCTCCAGCAATAGGTAATAACGGACCTTGTTTCTCAAACTGTTATCCTGCTTTGGAGAATCCTACCAGGTATTCGTCATACACCATGTTCGGAGGTGACATATACATAAATAGGTACACGGAAAAGAACACGTTCTTCTATTTCTATGACTGGTTGTACGGACAGCCTGACAGGACGGAATGGGACTATCTCAAGTACAAGATGATGCCGTGGCCGACATATTGGTTCAACAGTGAAGGTTTTAATGTTACTGAGTTTGTAACAGCCCTGTACGGCTTTTTCACAAATCCTTTTTCTTGGGCTTTTGGATCTTTTGATGACATACCTTTCCCAAGTGAATACCAGGTATTGGATAGACCAGGAAACTTGATAAACGCAGGTTTTGCTATAAAATACGGTTATATGTACCTTTTCAATTCAGGTGTACGTGACTTCTTTGTGGAATCCGAATACAACGTGGATCTTAGGGATTTTGGTGATGCACCTGAACAAAGGCATTACCAGGCAAAGGGTCGTGATTCATACACCGATTTGTCAACCATGTTTGATACCGGTATAATCAAATTCGGAAACTATTACAGGTATGACACATCTTTGAGCATATCCAAAATATACTATAACTATACAGGTTGGGGAAGTTTGTATCCTAACTATTATAATCCATTTGTTGCAGAGACATGTTACCAATACAGACCTAACAGGATAATATATTCTTTTCCTGCTCGTGATAGCAATGTGAGGGACGGATGGAGGATATTCCTTACACAGAACTATAAGGATTTCCTTTCCAAAGTGATTACGGTAAAACAGATAAACAAGAGTGGTGCACTGATACTTTTCGAATCCGACAGTCCTGTGATGTTCCAAGGTACGGACCAGTTGCAAACGGATCTTGGTACGAAGCTCACGATAGGTGACGGCGGACTGTTCAGTCAACCGATGCAATCCTTGATGAACGCTGACCGACCCTACGAGTTTGGAAGTTGTCAGAACAAGTTGAGTGTGATAAACACACCAGCAGGGGTATTCTGGATAAGCCAGAACCAAGGTAAGATATTCAGCATGATGTCAGGTTTGACCGAGATAAGCATGTCCAACATCAAGTGGTGGCTTGCCCAGTTCCTTCCTTACCAGCTTACCAAGTTCTATCCTACATATAACCTTACGGATAATCCTGTTGCTGGAATAGGATGTCAGACCACATATGACAATACCAACAACATAGTTTATTTCAGCAAGAAGGATTACAAACCTGTATTAGACAATGCGGGTGCACCGATTGCACAATATGACGAAGCCGATGATTTCTTCTGGGTTGGTAATATCAACAACCAAGTACAACTGACGGATACCAGGTATTTTGAGAAGGCAAGTTGGACCCTTAGTTATGATGTCAAGGTCAAGGCTTTTGTATCATACCACGACTGGCATCCTGATCTGAACGCTCCAGGTAACGATACTTTTGCAACAACCAAGGGTAATGGAATATGGATGCACAATGACAGGTGTGATCTTTACACTAATTATTACGGTGTCAACTATCCTTTCGAGGTTGAATACCTTACCGATACGATGCTTGTGGTAAACACATTAAGGAGTGTTGAGTACCAGCTGGAGGTCTACAAGTACAAGTACGACAACTGTTATGACAGGCACCACGTTCTTGATTTCAATTTTGACGAGGCGGTGATATACAACACGGAGCAATGTAGTGGTAAACTAAAACTGAACCTGACTCCAAAGAACAACGCGCCGTTGATCCTGCAGTATCCCATAATCAATCCTTCAAGCATAGACGTACTGTACAGCAAGGAAGAGAACAAGTACCGTTTCAACCAGTTCTGGGACATCACGCGCGACCGCGGAGAATTTGACTGGATAGTGAACAACAACCAGGCGCCTCCCGTACCTGGCGATCTGAATTATCCTCCAGTACCTACCGCAGCCGCTCCTGGCGGGGTGTTACCAGCTACCACCTTGAGGCAGCAGACAATATGGAATACTGAACCTAACGGATACGTGCGTAATCTTAACAACTTTAATCTTAACTATTCGGTTAATGACAAGCCGTTGCAGCACAAGAAGTTCAGACATTACAGTACAAGCGTGCTGTTACGCAGGAAGATTTCAGGTAACAAGAAGATGCTTGTATCCATAACCACGAACAAAAATCTATTGTCACCACGATGAGCAACAGTAAGGAACTAAAGGTCAAATACCATGGGAACAAGGAGAAACCGTCAAGGGTTAAGAATCCTAACGTGGCTAGCATGTCTAAGCTTGGTTATAGAGATGACAGTCCTTATAACACTTTACCTTATATTGACATCCATACTCCTAGTGGTCGTATCGACATGTCTGGTACTGGAATACCTCTTTGGGCTAACGGTCGCATCCTACCGCCTTACTCGGGGGTCCATCAATTTGATACTACGCAGGTTAAGGAGATACCTTTAGCGCAGAAAGGTAAGGAGATGTACAATATGCAACGCGCCATAGACCTTGGATACCAACCCAATGAAGAAGGTCACTGGCCGTCCGCGGATTATGAAACAGGTGAATGGCTTAAGTCAAAAGAGCATGATACTGCATGGAAGGAGTACCTGTATGGTTACACTTTGAATCCGCAGCAGGCGTTGAATTACAATGTACAGGTTAATCCTGAAGGTTACTTTGGGGAGAACACTTTGCAATACGTACCCAACTACCAAGGCATAGGTCCGTATCCTGAGATGGGGGAAGGCGGATCCAAACTACCACCTCATCTGCCAGAAGCATATCAGGAAGGCGGGTCGAACAACTGGTTGAAGGAATATCAAAGTGATAATAGTATTGTACAGACCGTAGTAGAAAATATACCTAGTTGGGCAAATCCTATGAACTGGGGAGTATCTGATTATTCTGACAAAGGTGATTTCAATAAGGCTTACACCGCTGCAAAGAAAGCGGGGGAAGAAGAATTCATGTGGAATGGTAAAAGGTTTAATACCAAATATGCTGGAACACCAAGACAGGAAATAGGAGCATACGGTGTAAATGGAAGACCTGTACATCCAATGGATCAGAACAGTCCGTCGCAGGTTAACCTATACCCCATGTTTGGTAAATATGAACCTGGTCATGTTTCTGCTGCTGTTACAAACGAACCTGAATCAGCATCTGTAGATTACAGCAAAGCTGGTAATTTTCCATTTGGTATAGGAAGTGCAAAAAGAAAAGGAGAGCGTTCATATTATGTTTACGGAGCGGACCAGAATAAGATTTACGATAAAGCCCTGTCATTACCTATGGGAGAATTTGGGTGGCTTGCTGATGAAAATGAGTCTAAACCGTCTGATTGGAATTTATTATCAAACAACTGTGCTGACAACGTATGTGATGCTTATGGTATACCTAGGAGTGAATTCCTTGAAACACCAGGTAATACGGTAAAAAAGATAAAAGAGAAATATCCGACGCTTGATGTGACAGGTAGGACTTTAAAAGATTATTATGATTACGTGGATAAAACAGTTACCTTATATGAGAGGTCTTTAACACCTTTGGGTTCGAGTTTTAACGCAGACATAATGTTATCCGATGATAAACTACTAAACATTTATTATAGTCCTGATACCCCGAGCGACATAAAAGACAAAATAGGATTTTGGGTTCAAACAGCATTAGAAAACGACGGTTACGCTTTACCTAAATCCACTAATAAAAGGTCAGGTGCTCTTGATGGTGTAATAGGACCTGAAACGGAAAAGGCAATAAAGGAGTGGAGAAGCAAAGGTGAAAAACCTTCTGTTCTCAAGGTAAAGAAAACAGGCGGATCCTGGTTGAATAAATACGAATAATAGTTTGTAATTTAGTATATTATATTAAAACACACTGGCATGATAAAGGAGATACTACGGATGGGCGGATGTAAGACCCAGAAGGAATTCCTGAAGAAATACCCTACCGAGGAATCGTTTTTGGAAGCGTTCCCCCAGGCACGTCCCATGATGCAGCAGTTCAAGAACGGCGGATCAATGGCTGACTTGAACAGATACCAGTTTAAAAAATCACAGGTTCAAGAAGCTTCTAGGGACAATACTCGCGCTGTGACTCCTAATATGAACAATATCAGGGAGATGGAAGAAATCCAATCGGGTATCAAGAAACTCAAGGATCCTTATACAAGCATTGTGTATCCTGATACCCAAACTTGGTGGCCAGGTGATAGCATCCATGTGTACCCTGGACAAGAGGGTATATATTTCAGGGACTATGCAAACCTCATAGGAAAATCAAACATGAGTGACTATGAGATGTACATGCTATCAAAGCAACCAGGTGCGGTGGTGCGTACGGATAGTTCATATGTCAACGCCAATCCTGATTACATGATAAACATGCCCAGGAAAGAAAGGGGAGGATCATTGGAAGCGTTTCCACAAGCAAGACCTTTACCTCGGTTCCAAGCTCAAAGAAGCATAATCGGAAAGATGGAGGATTGGATAGACCAGACAGGTAGGAGCGTAGGTAAGGCGATTGCGAATAACCAATGGTTTTCAGAAGCCGATGTGAACAAGGCAGGAAATGCAGCGGGTAAACAGATACAGCAGACTTTTGGTGAATATGATCCCAATAAGAGCGCGACAAGGAATATCGTTGATAAAACATTGGCCATAGGTACTTTGGGGAAACTTATACCTACTCCTGTTACACAAGCCGTGGGTAACCTTGCATCATTAGGAGAAGTCGGATTGGCTACTTATGACGCAAGTCAAGCACTATTAGGTCAAGACTATGGTACGGCTGGTGTAAAAGGTTCAAAAGCATTAAGTCCAGCGTTTAAGGCTATGCAAAAATCTACGAACCCTATTGTAAAAGGTGTTGGTATTGCAGGAGATGTATTTAATACAGCGTATAGTGCTAGTCAGGCAGCTTTTAAAGACGATGCAAAGTCAGCAAGTACCATGACTAAATACTTTGCACCTACTACACCTAAAACAGTAATGACAACAACAGGACCGTTTTCGGCTCCTGTAATAGGTAGAAAAGATGGTGGATATGTTCCTGCTTTTCCGCAGCAACCGACAGAGTCCCGCTTCTTTGACTACGGTCCCGCTACCATGAACGTACCCAGGTTGTTCAAGTCAGGAGGACTGGCGTTTCCGCAAGCTCCGACCGAACAGATGTTCTATGACTATAGCAAACCCACACCGAATGTACCAAGACTTTTCCAGGATGGCGGTGCACAACAACAAGGTCAGAGTCCTTTGATGATGCTAATACAGCAGCTTTCCCAACAGTATAACATGGATCCCAACAGACTGATGGGTGCTTTACAAAAGATGCCTCAGGACATGGTACAGGATCTTGACATCATGGCTCAAAGCGATCCTCAGTCTGCAGCACAGTCCTTGATGGAACTTTATCAAACCAATGAGAACCAACCTATTGTACAGATGGGTGGTGTTCCAACAGGTGGAGGTATGATGGAATACAAGGAAGGTCCTTATGGAACAGCATCCGAAGAATACGGCGGAAGCGTGTTCAATTACGGACAGCGTCCAGCCATAATGGAAGCGGGTGGTTCTGTGGGTATGAATAAGCAAAACACTTTCCTTAACGACAAGATACAGAAGTTCGTAGGTAAACTTCAAGAGAACGCAACGGCAGGTCTTTTGAAAGAGGCCGAGGAGAAGATGGGTGAATACTACGGTTACAAAAAAGGCGGCAGTAAGAAATTGAGGGAATACCAATTTTTATATTCACAGCCAGGTCCTGCTGCAACACAGGATGCTTCAGGTGGTTTTATGAATTTTCCCCAGCAAGTGCAACCTTATGATATTACAGCAGCTAATGTAAACTTGTCAAGCAACGATCCTGCTACGGGACAGCCTGTCCAGAACGATTATGCGTACAGATCCGCAGGTTCTGATACCATGCCAGGGATGGGCATATTGAGTCCTGATGTTATTAACCAAATACAATCCACACGCGCTAATCAACAGTACGGAGCTGGAACTACAGGTTATAGTGGACCTCCATCATTGGCAGCGCAAGGAACAGACGCTTCACAGTTTGATACGTCTTTCGGTCTTGGAAAGTATGGCATAGGTGACCAATACAATTTCATGGATGATGTCAACAAGGAACTTGCAGAAAAAGACAAACGCGCTCCTTCCATAAACGCACCGGGTGACGAAATAACCAAGACTTATGACTTATCAAATAAAAATAAGTTTGAAAGTTATATTGATAAACAGAAGAACAAGTGGAAGAAAAAGAGCAGAATACAAAAAGCTGAAACCATACTGAACGTTGGTAACCGTTTGATCGAAGCAAAAGAACGTCAGATTGAACAAGAAAGACAGGATCAGCTTGACGAGAAGATGTATAACCCTGCGAACTGGGCGGCCAAATATCCTGTGGACAGGGGTAAATGGGATGTGAACACAGGTACCATAGATCCTTATAGGGAGACTTTCGGCAATGCGAACATGGCTGCATACGGTGGTCAGCTTCCTCTTGCACAAAGCGGACTGGACGTTAAGATGCGTGCTGGACTTGGATACAATGCAAACCAGTTATCTTGGCCAGTCATGGCGGGTGAATTTTCCAAACCTGATCTGAACGTGGGCGGATCACTTGGTCCTGTAAAACGTGACGATGCTACATTGGAAGCTGAGAAGGACGAGACTGCATATACCGACCTTGCTGGCATAGGTATACCGCAGTTGTACAACATAGAAGGTAAGAAACACAGTGAAGGCGGTACACCGCTCGACCTTCCAGACAACTCGTTCATCTTCTCCGAGTTCATGAAACTGAAGGACAAGGATCAACTTGCCATGTTCGGTGTGACCAAGAAAAAACGCGGGGGTGTTTCCTTTGCAGACATAAGCAAGAAGTTCAAGATAAACGACCACCTCAAGGCGCTTATGAGCGAGGAGTCGGATGAACTCACACGGGATACCGCGCAGGCGAACATCGTAAATTCCAACATGAAACTTGGCAAGCTTGCGTTGATACAGGAGTCCATGAAAGGATTCCCCGACGGAGTGCCGATGGTATCGATGCCTTATCTGCAGACCATAGGTATGTCACCCGAGCAGCTTGCACAGATCATGCCTGCTGGCAGCATAGACCGTAGCGAAGAAGAGATGGGTACTGAAGAAGCGCGTTACGGAGCGAACGT
>JADDYB010000105.1_pt1 | contig 25130 bp, 25 predicted proteins | sample 8641941 | NCBI WGS metagenome assembly JADDYB01 (sample SAMN16275377, study PRJNA637457) | freshwater sediment metagenome | isolation source: Lake Kineret sediment | place: Israel: Lake Kineret | collected 2013
TGGCAAGCCCAGGTCGCGGCTATAATCCATGGCACGACGCATAAGCTGTGAGCTTGTTACTGGGTCGCCATCATCGCTGAATGCAACCACTCCGGCTTCAGCCAGCTCAGCCATATCGGTTAATTCTTCGCCTTTTCTACCTTTAGTGATACAACCTATGGGAAGAATGGCCACCAAGCTATCCTTGCTTGCTTTTTGTTTCACCCAGTCCACTGCAGCTGGAGTATCTAAAGGAGGCTTGGTATTTGCCATACAGCAGACAGCGGTAAAACCACCTATAGCGGCAGCTTTTGTCCCTGTGGCGATTGTTTCCTTATCCTCAAAACCCGGCTCCCGGAGGTGGCAGTGGAGGTCTATGAAGCCGGGGCAGACAACTAGTCCCGTGGCATCAATTGCTTGAGATTGCTTCGCTTCGCTCGCAATGACGGTTGGTATATCGCCTCCCAAGTACACAATCTGGCCATTAGCAATAAGCAAGTCGCCAACCTGGTCTATGCCCTGGCTGGGGTCAATTATATGGCCGCCACGGATAAGCAGAAAGATGGCCTTTTTATTCATTGTCTGACATAGCTGCTGGGCTTGAACTGCTGGGCCTGAGCTTCATTTTCCGAAGCAAAAATAATCAAATTCTCGGGCTTAATCTTCCGGGCAAAGTGGCTATCAGCGCTGTGGTATCTCTTGTTCTCCAACTTCCCTTCATGCCAATCTGAACTGGCGACATATCGAGGATAAAGCTCATGCTCGCAATAGATACACCGCAGTATTAAAGGCTCGCGACTCACTATTGTGAACTCAGGCTTTATGTATCTTACTTCTGTTTCTTGGTTTGAGACACAGTTTATATTAGGGCAATTAACCCCAGCATCTCGCTTATAAGCGGGATAATCTGTCTTCCTGACAAAAGAATCCTTCTTTTCAGGAATCGTGATTTCCTTAGCGCCCAATAAGAGGGCCAGGAGCGCCATTCTGACGGGCATCCCATAAGCTGCCTGCTTGAAATACATGCTCCTTGGGTCAGCATCCACCTCATGGGTCAGCTCATCAACACGAGGTAGCGGATGCATAACAAGTGTTTTCTTAAACTCTTTTCCTCTAAGGAGTTTTTTATCTACCACAGGGTAGCTTTTTTTCAACTCCTGCTCCTCCACCGTGGGAGCTTGCCTTTCTTTTTGAAGCCTGGTGACATAAAGGGCGTCAACCCCGGCCTTCAGTTCCACCCGGAGGCTTACGTCAGGCAGCATAGCGAGCTGATGTGGGCTACCTGGAGTTATATATATGGCATCGATAGGGAAGAGTGTCTGTTCAGGTTCTTGGTTCAGATTCCCACATTTTTTGAGCTCACCCCTATATTCCGTGTTTAGCCTCCTCAAGACATGCTCCGGCAGCTCAAGCCCGGGGCCGGGACAGAAAAGGATAGTGGCACCAAACCTAGCTAAGGCATAGATGAGAGAATGTATTGTACGCCCATGTTTCAAGTCTCCCCACAGAGCAATCCTGAGTCCCTTAACGGATTGTCTCTCTCTTCTAATGGTATAAAGGTCACACAAAGTTTGGGTGGGATGTTGATGGCTCCCGTCACCGGCATTTATCACGGGTACGCCAGCGTAGTCGGCAACCACCCTAGCTGCTCCTTCCCAAGGGTGCCTGATAACAATTATATCGGCATAGCTCCCGACTACTTTCGCCATATCAGCAATGCTTTCGCCTTTGGCCAGGGAGCTCGCCCCTATATCCACGGCAGTTATGACACGACCCCCAAGCCTGAGCATTCCAGCTTCAAAAGAAAGCCTCGTTCTGGTGCTTGGCTCAAAAAACAAGCTGGCCATTATCTTCCCCTGGCATAGCCCAGCCTGGTTATTTAGGGAGTTCGCCATCCCATCTGCTAAGGTAAACAGTGCTTCGATTTCCCCGTTGGATAAATCGTCTATGGTCACCAGATTTCTATTTACCAGATTCATGATTCTCCCCCCAAATTTCCTCTAATTAGCTGTCCATTGGTCAGACTCCCTATTACCACCTCATCAACACCATCGATCTCTTCAAGTTGAACATGTATTTTTTCATCTTTAGAGCTGGGTATATTTTTACCGACATAATCGGCCCGAATGGGAAGCTCTCGATGGCCGCGGTCGATAAGTACAGCTAATTGAATAGATCTTGGACGTCCCAAGTCCATCAGTGCATCCATAGCGGCACGAATGCTCCGTCCAGTATAGAGAACATCATCAACCAGGATTACTCGCCTATCGGTGATACTAGTAGGAATATCAGTATAGCTCTGGTTCGCTGCCTTTAATTCCGAAGGAGAAATGTCATCGCGATAAAGTCCAATGTCCAGAGTACCCACAGTAATCGGGGTTCCTTCGAAGCCTACGATTATTGCAGCTATGCGCTTGGCTAAAGGCACTCCCCGAGTTCGCATACCTACAAGCACAACATCCTCAGCACCCTTATTCCTTTCTACTATCTCGTGGGCAATGCGAGCTAACGCCCGCCCTATCTCCCTTGAGGTCAGGAGAATCTTTTCAGGCATTAAAAAACCTCCTGCCTTCAAACTGGCAAGAGGTCTTAATTTGTGCTTCTACTGGAACGAGCTTTTGCATATTCCCCTTACCAGCCTCACTGGACTGATTTAAAGGTCTAATTAATAATTATGCCACAATTGTAAAAATAGTGCAACTTTTACTCCTATCCCATAACTTTCAACTGTTGGGCGGTGAGAATCAGGGAACATTATTCATCAGCCCTCCTTAGACCTTAGAAAAGGGGTAGCTCGCGCTACCCCTTTTCTATAATGAGGTTTAGGTTTACTGCTTAGAAACGTGGGGTTGTGGCACATTTGACCCCGGGGTTGATATCCCAGTGCTGGCTTTTACAGTAGAATAGGGCAAAGAAGAAGGCATGCGTTGACGACGCAAGAATGACGGGACATCAAGAGTTTCACCACCACCTTTTACCAAGCGGCGAAGCTCTTCAATAGGCATTCCTGCTTTACCATGTTGCGAAATAAAGCCAGTCGCGATTATGGTGATCTGAAGTTCACTGTCCATCTTGGAGTCAAACACTACGCCGAAGATTATATTTGCATCAGGGTCTACTGCTTGAGCAATTGCCTGTGCAGCCTCACTGCACTCAAATAGAGTAAGGCTTGGGCCACCGGTTACGTTAAACAGAACACCTCTAGCCCCAGTTATGGATACATCGAGCAACGGACTCGCTAAGGCCATCTTAGCAGCTTCGGCAGCACGATTTTGCCCGCTGGCTCTGCCCATAGACATCCAGGCTGGACCAGCATCCTTCATTACCGATTTAATATCAGCGAAGTCCAGGTTGATCAGTCCCGGGACAGTAACGACTTCGGAAATAGCCTTAACCCCCAAGAAAAGGGCGTTATCGGCCAATCTGAAGGCACTATCCACAGGGGTCTTAGCATCACAGAGTTGAAGAAGTCGGTCATTAGGTATGATGATAAGTGTATCAACCTTACCCGAGAGGTTAAGCAGCCCTTCCTCGGCTACTTGAGCTCTGTGCATCCCCTCGAAGGTAAAGGGCTTGGTCACCACTGCAATGGTGAGAGCGCCACTTTGCTTGGCTATTTCAGCCACCAAAGGAATGCCGCCTGTGCCTGTGCCACCGCCCATACCTGCGGCAACAAACACCATGTCAGCACCTTCAAGGATGCTCTCTATATCCGCGCGATTTTCTTCCGCGGCTTTAGCACCAACCTTGTGATCACCACCAGCACCCAAACCCCTGGTCAATTTCTCTCCCAGTTGAATTCTGGTAGGGGCCTCGGCCAGAGCCAGTGCTTGGCCATCGGTATTCATAGCTATGAAGTCAACGCCTTTTATGCCTTCCCGAACCATGCGAGTGATAGCGTTGCAGCCACCGCCACCTACGCCTATGGCCTTTATTCTTGCAGCTGATGGAGTATAAATTTGCTTTGCCATTTTAACCTCCTTTCACAAATCAGGCACGAAACAGCTTTCTGACTAAACTCATGAAGCTGCTCCAAGTACCAGCCCTTTTTTCTTTGTAAGTTGATCCTTCTTTGCCTCGTACCTGCCACAGGATCAGTCCCAGTGTGGTAGCATAAGCTGGATCATGAAGGATATCAGAGATGCCATAAATGCCCGTATTCAAAGGCCGGCCTCTGCGCACTGGAATTCGCAACAGTGCCTGTCCTAACTCGTCAAGCCCGGGCAGATTGGCTGTGCCACCGGTGAGCACTAGACCACAAGGTGCCAGGGTATGATAATCGCTGGAGGGCATCTCCATCAATATGAGTTGCAGTAATTCCTCCATGCGAGCGCGGATAATATTGCACAGGTCTTTATAAGAGGCACTATGCCCATTCTCGATACCCACTTGGGCCGTTTCATCCATCTCTAAATTAGGTGTGACATTGCCATATCTCTTCTTCATTTTTTCCGCAATATTAAAAGGTAGGCCCAAGCCTATGGAAATGTCGCTGGTTACCTGGTAACCGGCTACTGGAATGACAGCGGTGTGATAGATGCTGCCATTCTTAAATACCGCTATATCCGTGGTCCCGCCCCCGATGTCAGCCATGATAACACCTGATTCTCTTTCCTCCGGAGTCAATGCGGCTTCTCCACTAGCCAAGGGCTCGAGGATGAGGTCATCAACGTCGATACCAACGCCGCGGATGCATTTAGCCAAATTTTGTACTGAAGTTATTGAAGCAGTGATGATATGTGTTTCTACATCTAATCTGGCCCCATGCATGCCTACTGGCTGTCTGACTCCCTCCTGTCCGTCCAGGGCGTAATATCGAGGAATGGCGTGGATTACCTTTTTCCCCTCAGCAACGGTGATATTACGAGCCGCAGATAGTGCCCGTTTAAGGTCCTGAGTACGCACCAATCGATCGTCTCGGGGGATAGCTACCACTCCCCGATTATTCAGGCTGCTTATATGCCTGCCAGTAACCCCAACATAGGCAGAATCTATACGTATGCCGCTAATTCTTTGAGCTTCTTTCACGGATGCGGCAATGGACTCTTTGGCTTCATCCATATTGACTACGACGCCTTTATGTAGGCCGTGAGAGGGAACGACTCCCACTCCTAAAATTTCAATGTCGTCTTCTGCCTTGACATTAGCCACAATGGTGGCTATTTTAGTGGTGCCCACGTCAATAGCTGAAATGATTCTCTTTGCCATTTTCACCTCCTTTTTTAGCTGAGTATGCTGCCTAGTTGAGTCGCTCGGCTATCCTTAATTTGGCGCTGCGGCTGCGTGGGTTGGATTCTATCTCCAACGAGGTAGGTTTGATAACCTTCCGTGAAATGAGCTTCAAGGCGGGTACATGCCCACAGCGACATATTACTGTTTCCGGGGGACATAGGCAGCTGCTGGCGGCGTGTCGCATGAATTGCTTGACTATGCGGTCTTCCAGAGAATGATAGCTGATGACTGCTAGTCTTCCCCCGGGGCGAAGGAGGTTAGGGGTTTGTTTCAGAGCCAGCTCCAGATTCTGCAGTTCATTGTTGACCGCGATGCGAAGCGCCATGAAGGTTCTTGTGGCAGGGTGAATTTTGGCACGCTTGCCGCCTAAAACTTGCTCTACCAAGTGGGCAAGCTCCACAGTGGTAGCGATAGGGCGATTTTGAACGATGTACCGCGCTATTCGCCGGCTGTGACGCTCTTCACCATATCTTTCAATGAGCTTAGCCAACTCTTGCTCGGAGAAGTTATTAACGATATCCGATGCGGTTAACCCTTGCCCGTTATCGAACCTCATATTTAGAGGAGCATCGAGGTGGAAGCTGAAGCCGCGTTCGGCTGTATCCAGTTGCAGAGAAGAGACACCAAGGTCGAAAAGAATACCATCAACTGGATGAAAATGGTATCCTCTGCAGATAGCCTCAAGGTTAACGAAATTGTCATTAACTAAAGTAACTGCCTCGCCATAGTTGCTAAGTTTATCTTGACTTATTTTTATGGCTTCAGGATCAGTATCAATGCCTAAAAGCCTTCCTGAGGGTAAAATCCTTTCCAATATGGCTGCCGCGTGTCCCCCCAGACCGACAGTGCAGTCAACAAAATACCCTCCTTGCCGAGCCTGTAGCCCTGCTATGACTTCATCAATCAGAACGGGCAGGTGGACGGGCACAGACATGGACATAGTGATGCTCATTTACTATACTCCAAAACCCTCAATTATCTCTGATGCCTGTTCCTCGGACGATGTTTTTTCAGCCTTCCATTCGCCTTCGTTCCAGAGTTCAACACGAGTATTGGCACCGACAACAACCGCTGCGTCACCAATCCCGGCATACTCGCGCAAGGAAGATGGCAATGTTATCCTGCCTTGCCCATCAAGAGAGGCACCGGAAGCGGAGCTGTAGATAGCGCGATTCAACTTCCTTAATTTAGCTGGTGTTACTGCCTTAGCAGACAGGCTATCGGACAGCCTCTTCCATTCTGCTATCGGATAAGCGGCGATGCATTTCTCTCCCATCCCCTTAGCTAATATTACGCCCTCCTTTATCTCTCGCCTGAATTTTGGTGGCATCGGCACTCTTCCCTTTTCATCAACCTTATATAGATACTCGCCAAAAAACATATTATTCTCCTCGGTTCTCCACCAAGCCCTTCAATTTTGCTTGGTACGCCTAATTTGTTACACCCTTTCTTACCCCTTTACCCCATTTTTCCCCACAATCCTATTATAAACCCTATCCTTATTTTGTCAATACCTTTTAGCGCTTTTTTTGAAATTTCGGAGAATTTTCGTCGTGGGGATTAAGAAGAGGGAAGAGAGTGGTGCTTAATATAGTCCAGACGAGAGAATACTCCCTGTGAATAAATGTCACTGCAGTACAGAGAGCTGTGTGATTGATTGGGTTATAGTGTCATGATATAATGCCTTAACAATGGCTACTGAGAAAGAAAAAGCAGTCGAATTGGCTATTGAGCAAATCGAGAGGCAATATGGCAAAGGTTCGATTATGAAGTTAGGCGAAGTTCCAGCCAGAGTAGCTGGAGATGCCATTCCAACCGGGGCATTGGCTCTTGATCTGGCTTTAGGAATAGGTGGCATACCAAGAGGGCGAGTTACTGAAATATTTGGTTCTGAAGCTTCAGGCAAAACTACACTCGCCCAGCACATAATTGCTGAAACTCAAAAAGCTGGCGGTATTGCGGCTTATATTGATGCCGAGCATGCCTTTGACCCCAGATATGCCGCCAACTGCGGCGTCAACCTGCGCGATTTACTTATCTCCCAACCTGACACTGGCGAGCAAGCTCTGGAAATTACCGAAACCCTGGTGAGAAGCAGTGGTGTAGATGTAATAGTCATCGACAGTGTAGCCGCCCTAGCACCCAGAGCTGAAATAGAAGGCGAGATGGGTGATGCCCATGTTGGTTTACAGGCACGATTGATGTCTCAGGCACTGAGAAAATTGAGTGCTGCTATCAGTAAGTCCAAAACAGCGGTTGTTTTCATTAACCAGTTGCGAGAAAAAGTGGGCATTGTTTTCGGTAATCCGGAGGTAACTCCTGGGGGAAGGGCGCTTAAGTTCTATAGTTCGGTGAGGATAGACCTGAGACGGGGGGATTCCATCAAGCAGGGCACAGAAATGGTAGGCGCAAGGGTAAAGGCCAGGGTGGTTAAGAATAAGGTCGCTCCTCCCTTTCGTAGCGCTGAATTTGATATTATGTTTAATCACGGGATAAGTAAGGAGGGAAATCTGGTTGACCTTGGAGTGGCAACAGGCTTGATAAAGAAAGCTGGCGCCTTCTTTACTTATGGTGATACGAAGTTGGGGCAGGGCAGGGAAAATGCCAAGGATTACCTGAGGCAACACTCCGAACTAGCTTCAAAACTAGAAAGCGCAATAAGAGCTTCAAAAGCTGTTCCCAGCATCTCTCTCGGAGAAAGTTCAGAAACCTTCCCACAAGAAGCTTGATGTAATTCCGAAAGAAGCCAGTTGACAGATAGTAATTCCTTGCAGGATTGCCTTGATGCAGCTTACTATTATCTCAGTTATCGCCTGCGCAGCGAAGGGGAAATCAGGCAGTGGCTTCACAAACGCGGTTTTTCTAATGAAGTGGCAGAGAAAGCAACCGCCAAACTCAGAGAGCAAAACTTGAGCGATGATTTTGCCTTCGCCCGGTTCTGGACAGAGAACCGCTTATCTTTCAGACCTAAGAGCAAAAGATTGATAAAGAAGGAATTAAGAGATAAAAAAATAGCAGCAGAAATCATTGAGCAGGTGACCAAGGACATAGATGACGAAGAGATTGCTTATAAGCTAGGCTCAAGCCGGATGCCAGCCCTTGCCCATTTAGATTACCCGGACTTTTACCGCCGACTATCAAGTTATCTTACTTACCGCGGTTTTAGTTACGAAGTCATAAAGCATACCGCGTCTCTTCTCTGGCAGGAAAGGGAACAAGGCTAAGATATACTGCAATCTGGCTGGTAGGGCTTAAGATACAAAGCAGATTGAGCCAGATAATGGGATAGACTTCAACTTATGGGAGGAAAAATATGGTTGATTGGGCTATAGTCGCCAAAATATGGAGTGCTTATGGCATAAACATTATCGTCTTGATTATTTTGCTGCTTATTGCCTGGATCATAGGGCTGGTGATACAGAGGTCACAGGTTAAAGGCAAAGAAGATTCAAAGAAAGGATAAAACAATGTTTGGTTTATATGAGATGGCTTTCGGGTCACTAACCTGGGGCAACATTATAATGATCCTGCTGGGCGGGGTTATGATTTACCTGGGCATTGTCAAGGATTTTGAACCTCTCTTATTAGTGCCCATCGGCTTCGGTATGATTCTAGTTAACATCCCTCTCGGTGGTTTGATGATCTATTCTCCTGACGGTTTCCCTGCTGAGTCAACAACCCTGGGGCAACTGCTGCAGGATATCGGTGATGGCAAAGTCGGTTTACTGAATGTTCTATTTGCCTATGGGATTAAAACTGAGATAATTCCTCTCCTCATTTTCCTGGGTTTAGGCGCTTTAATTGATTTCAGTCCCACTATTGCCCGTCCCATATCCCTTTTCTTCGGAGCTACCGCCCAACTGGGTGTTTTTGTGGCCTTCTTTATTGCCCATGCCTCTGGCCTGTTCACGGTAAACGAGGCTGCCTGCATCGGTATTATTGGCGGCTCTGACGGTCCACCGACAGTTTACCTTACCATTGCTCTGGCTCCCCACCTCCTTGGTCCCATCGCTCTAGCTGCCTACTCCTATATGGCGCTGGTGCCCATCACCCAGCCTCCCATAATAAGGCTACTTACTACCAAAAAAGAGCGGGCCGTATACATGAACCCAAAGGTACGTGAGGTATCCAAGCTCGAGCTTATCCTTTTCCCTGTTATTATCTTCATCGTGGCTGCTTTATTTGTCCCCAAATGTGTGCCCATCATTGGCATGCTTATGTTTGGCAACTTGCTCCGCGTTACGGGAGTTACCGACAGGCTGGCTCAATCTGCTGGTACTGTGTTTATTGACGTTCTAACTTTCCTATTGGCGTTAACAGTGGGTGGGTTGATGACCGCTGAGGTGTTCTTAAGGGCTCAGACCCTGGCTATCCTTGGTCTGGCGGCGGTTGCTTTTGTCTTCTCCACCGTCGGAGGATTGCTGGGAGCCAAGCTGGTCAACCTGTTTATGAAAGAAAAAATCAACCCGATGATAGGTGCTGCCGGCGTCTCGGCTGTCCCAATGTCGGCAAGGGTAGTGCAGAAAATGGGACAGCAAGCCAATCCTAGGAACTTTTTGCTGATGCACGCCATGGGCCCTAACGCGGCCGGAGTCATTGGCACCGCGGTGGTAACCGGAATACTATACGGCATGCTAAAAGGCTAGGCTGACTATGACCATGGTTTGAGTAGCTTGACAGCCATTCCCACAAAAGCTATATTTTGCCTGCGAGGGCCATTAGCTCAGTTGGTTAGAGCACGGTCCTGATAAGACCGGGGTCTGTGGTTCGAATCCACAATGGCCCACCATCAAGGTAATGATATTACCTTAATCCAGATACGTATAATGCCCCTCTTCCTACCCTTTCATTATCTTTCAGCTTCATTCTTCGGTAATTGAATTACCTGTCAGACTACCAATGTGGGTTTCTCGCAGCCAGCGCGCTTTAGATAAACTTACACGGTATCCGGATTCATTCTCGATAACTGAGAAATTTCAGAAATAATTTCCACACTAATGTAACCAGCACTTGACATGATGTAATTTATGTGATACTATATGTCAGGAATCAGGTACTCAGAATAACCTGAAGACTCAAGGAGGTAGAAACTATGGCACCGCTTCAGAAAAGGGCTTTTTACGGGCTTATCTTCGGCATCGCCTGGGCTATCGCGATAGTTGCGGTTTTCATCCTCAAAGGAGGCGCCACCGCCTTCGACACAGACCAAACCTTCCGGCTGATTATGGACGGTATCTGGATTGGCGGACTCATCGTGTATTTAGTTCTGTTCTATCCTATACTCCACAAACCTAACCTGGTGGATGAACGCGATAAACTAATTTACGACCGCTCCCCGCGAGTACAATGGCTGGTCGTCATCTTTACATTGGTAGCCTGGGTTATCGGGTTGACGGAAGGTTTCCGCGGTCAAAGAGTACCTACCGTTTTCCTTTATGTGATGTTCTTCACCATTCTCTGCGTTAGTGCCATCGCCCAGTGTATCGGCATTCTAGTCGGCTACTGGAGGATGAACCGCGATGGGTAGAATAAAAAATCGGATTAGAAGGCTGCGTTTCGACCATAACGAGATGACCCAGGAAGAGTTAGCTAACAAGGTAGGCTGCACCCGACAGACAATCATTGCCTTGGAGCAAAATAAATATGTACCCTCTATCGAGCTAGCCTTCCGTGTCGCTAAGGCATTTGGTGTACCCCTAGAAGAAGCCTTTCAATACGAAGATAGCCAAGGAGGCGTAAAATGAACAAAATTATGTTTGTTGCAGGAATAATGATAATGATTGCTTCAGCTTTGCTCTTTGTATTCACAAGGTTACCGTCGGCTCAAATTACTGTTTTATTGATAATTGGTATAGTATTAGCAGGTGCTTCCAAATTCCGATTACTGAAGACGTAATCTCTACATTTTGCTGGAATACGAACCTATATTCATGGACTTGTTACGTTTATACTAATCAAAGGCGTTTTGAATACGGGACTGGCACGGTTGATAACCCAAAAAAGATTTAGGGGCACTCTTGGAAGAAAATGAAGGCAGTAAACGTACGACTTGCCAACCTGGTAGGAGCAATAGCGGCAAACATATATATGCTCTTGATAATCGCTGTTTTTATCTCGCGTATACTGGGGTGGCTTGAAATCGGACATTGGGTCGGCTTTGCTTCTTCTCTCATCATTGTCCCTCTAGTTTATCTATTTGTTGTTGGGCTCAGAACAGGCCAGCGCAAGATTTATTTTGTATGGCTTGCATTGATGGCACTATTTGCTCTTTTCGAACTGGTTGTTGACCAAATCCTCAGGATTGACCTTCGCAGCGCCCAGTGGACCGTGGTACCCTATGTAATGTTCTTCTTCGCCGCGACCGGCGGCATGATTGGCGTCGCATCCCAAGCAGGTAAAGCCTGGACTATTACGACTGTCATTATCTTTCTTATCATGGCAGTCATGGCTTTTGTTCAACGTGGAATAACGGGTATATAGTCTGGCAACACCCACGACTTTCAAAGTGATACAAGCAAATGCTGTAGCGCCGGAATAAGTTGCTTCTTCTCAAACAGGAGTTCGGAAACTATCCTACAAAGTCCACTTTTTACTTACAAAATTTACCAAATTAGACCCCGTTTATATCATGCTATTGACAAACTGAAGGACAGGGTTTATATTTTAAATAATTGAATATGTGAAAAGGCTGAGAACAGGACTAGTACAGCCTAAGGTGAGGTTCAGAGAGTCGGGTAAGGTGTGAGCCGATACTTGCGCGAGGTTGGAATGGACCTGGGAGCTGCAAACTGAAAGGTTAATATCTAGTAGGCTTTGCCGCAGGGACAGCGTTATCATAGTCCAAGGTATCGCCAAAAGGGCTGTACCTGAAAAGAGATGGCCGAAAAGGCTAAAAAGGGTGGCACCGCGAAGGTTAGACCTCTCGCCCCTAGGCGAGAGGTTTTTTTATTATGAGGTGACAATTAATCACAAAAGGTCTTGGACTTTTTAGGGATCCTGAGTAAGTGCTAATTGTAAATTAATGGGGTCCCCACGAAAATGGCAAGATTTTCGCGGAGTGGTTTATGTATTATCCGACATTAGAAGAGGTTCGCCAACTGAAGAAGTATGGCAATTTGGTACCCGTTTGCCGCGACATTCAGGCTGACCTGGAGACGCCGGTATCCGCTTACCTTAAGATAGCCCGCGGCAATTACTCCTTCCTTCTAGAGAGTGTCGAAGGTGGTGAGCGACTGGCCCGTTATAGCTTCATTGGCGCCGAACCCTCTCTTGTCTTAAGGACAGGAAATGATAATCCCGTTGACCCATTAAATCTGGTGGAAAATAAGTTCGCTCAACTTAGTCCCGTGTCCATTGTTGACCTTCCCAGATTCCACGGTGGCATGGTTGGCTACTTGAGCTACGAAGTTGCCCACTACTTTGAGAAGCTGCCCTATCTTGACCGGGACCCTCAAGGACTCCCCGAGTCTGTACTGATGCTGGCAGATACCCTGCTTGTTTTCGATCATATTGCCCACAAAATCAAGGTTGTCTCCCATGCTCACTTAGACGGGGATGTTGACACAGCTTATCGGGAGGCAACTTGTAAAATTGACGAGCTGGTAGACAGGCTGGAGCAGCCGATTCATTTTGAGACTCCTAAGGATGCGCCATCAAATAGGTCCAAAGTGTCGTCTAACTTTTCTCAGGCAGAGTTTGAGGCTATAGTATCTCAAGCCAAGGATTATATCTATGCCGGCGATATAATTCAGGCTGTCTTATCACAACGATTGGCAAGACGTACTTATGCCAATCCCTTCGCTATATATAGGGCACTGCGCTCTATTAATCCTTCTCCCTACATGTACTACCTCCACTTAGGTGATTTTTATATTGCCGGTGCCTCTCCCGAGCTTCTGGTACGAGTTGAGGATGGCATAGCATCTACACATCCTATTGCCGGCACTCGCCGTCGGGGTAAGGATGTTACCGAAGACCTAGCTCTGGAAGAGGAACTCAAGAACGATGAAAAGGAGTGTGCTGAGCATATCATGCTCGTTGACCTGGGACGTAATGACATAGGGAGAATTAGCGAACCAGGTACGGTCGAGGTAACTCAGCTTGTGGATGTAGAACGATATTCACATGTTATGCATTTGGTATCACATGTTCAGGGTAAGCTCAGGACTGGACTTTCTCAGTTTGATGCTCTTCGCTCCTGCTTCCCTGCGGGGACTGTTTCCGGCGCGCCTAAGATTCGGGCTATGGAGATCATCACCGAACTGGAAAAGGAAAAACGGGGACCCTATGCCGGTGCCGTGGGCTACTTCGACTTTTCGGGCAACTTAGATACCGCTATCGCCATACGCACTATTGTCATCAAGAACAACATCGCCTATATCCAGGCGGGCGCTGGTATCGTCGCCGATAGCATCCCTGAGCGTGAATACCAAGAAAGCTTGAACAAAGCTCAGGCATTGCTTGCAGCTATCGATCAGGCGGAGGCAAATCAGTATGCTTTTACTAATAGATAACTATGATAGCTTTACCTATAACCTCTTCCAGTATCTAAGTGAGCTGGGAGAAGAGGTATGGGTAGCTCGTAATGATAAGGTAAGCCTAGACGAAATTGAGAGGAGGTCTCCCCGGCGTATTGTTATTTCCCCTGGTCCAGGTACGCCAGAGCAAGCTGGCATCTCCAACGATATTATCCTCAAATTTGGAGGTTACATACCTATCCTGGGAGTTTGTCTTGGGCACCAATGCGTTGGATATAGCTATGGAGCCAGGGTTACGCGCGCCAGCGAAATCAAGCACGGCAAATCGTCGCTCATCTACCATGACAGCAAAGGGCTTTTTCAGGGATTGCCCAATCCCTTTCCGGCCATTCGCTATCACTCTCTGGTGGTGATGCAAGACGACCTGCCAGATTGCCTCGAGGTTACTGCCTGGACTTCTAATGGTATAATCATGGGGATACACCATCGCCAATTTCCCGTAGAGGGTGTTCAGTTTCACCCCGAATCAATTAAGACTGAGGTGGGGAAGGATTTGTTGAGGAATTTTCTAAAACAGAGAGCACTACAGTGATTAAGGAAGCCATTGAAACTGTGGTCAACGGTCGCTCGCTGTCCTTTGAACAAGCGGCAGCCGTAATGGATGAGATCATGATTGGCGAAGCCACGCCATCCCAGGTTGCTGCTTTCATCACCGCCCTGCGTATTAAAGGGGAAACAGTAGACGAGATTGCTGGCTTAGCCAGCGTAATGCAGGCTAAGGCAACACAGGTCCAAGTCACCCCACCAGTGGTAGATACCTGTGGGACAGGGGGCGATGGTTTTTGCAGCTTTAATGTTTCTACGACTGCCGCCTTCATTGTTGCCGGCGCAGGACTCAAAGTAGCCAAGCATGGTAACCGAGCAATGTCCAGTCACTGCGGTAGCGCCGATGTTTTGGAGGCGCTGGGGGTGAAGATTGACCTCGGGGCTGAGGCTGTCGCTCAATGCCTGAAGACAATAGGCATCGGTTTTATGTTTGCTCCCAGCTTTCACCCTGCAATGAAATATGCTACTCCCCCCTGACGCGAAATAGGAATTCGCACTGTGTTCAATATTCTCGGCCCCCTTACCAATCCTGCCAAAGCCGAATTTCAGGTCATCGGTGTTCCCTCTAAGGATCTGGGAGAGAAGATTGCCTTAGTTCTCCACCGCCTGGGCACAAAACACTCACTAGTGGTACATGGCATGGATGGCATGGATGAAATTTCAATCAGCAGGAAATCTTTGGTGTGGGATGTCAATCAACATAGGGTATTGCCACCTTATGAAGTATCTCCTGATGATTTTGGTTTTATGAAGGCAAGCGTAACCCAAATTAAGGGAGGTACAGCCAGGCAAAATGCTAAGATACTGCGCGGTATATTAAGCGGAGAGGTGGGAGCCAGGCGGAACATAGTTATCATGAATGCTGCTGCCGCCCTGGTGGCTGGTAACCAAGCGTCAGACCTCAAAGAAGGTGCCTCCATTGCCGAGAAGACGCTCGACAGTGGAAAAGCTCTGGTTAAACTAGACCAGTTAATTAAGCTCAGTCGAAGCCTAAATAAGGAGTAACCAGCCATCGGCGTTTAGCTGGTAATTGATTGTTTGAAGCTGAGAAGAGCAGATGTTGGATAAAATTATCGTTCAAAAAAGGGAAGAGGTTGAGCAAAGAAAGAAGGTAGCGACCATGGCTTATCTGCAAGAGCGTATTGCTCATCAGAGGCCGGTGGTTGACCTCGCTCTAGCTCTCAAGGGCGACCACATCCGACTGATTGCCGAGGTGAAGCAAGCCTCCCCATCACGGGGGATGCTAAGCCCCAACCTCAACCCCACAGAATTAGCCCGGACCTATGCTGAAGGTGGCGCTGCGGCTATTTCAGTGCTCACTGAGGTGAATTATTTTATGGGCAGTATTGAGCATATCGCAGCAATCAAAGAAGTGGTTGATCTTCCCTTGCTGAGAAAAGATTTCATCTTCGACCCTTATCAGGTACATGAGTCTCGAGCCTATGGTGCTGATGCTTTGTTGTTAATAGCAGCCATCCTAAGCCAGACACAGCTTAATGAACTCCTCGCACTGAGCCGCAGCCTTGGATTAAGATGCCTGGTTGAAGTGCACAATGAAGGGGAAGTGGAAAGAGCAGTTCTCAGCGCAGCAGAAATCATTGGAATTAATAATCGAGACCTCAATACCTTTATCATTGATATCAATACCACTCGCCGTTTACGACCGCTTGTCCCCAAAGAGAAAATCGTAGTTAGCGAGAGTGGCATTAAAAGTCGGAAGGATATGGAAAAGCTCGGGAAATGGAGAGTTAATGCTGTACTTGTCGGCGAGGCTCTAGTTACCGCCAGTGATGTCCTGGCCAAGATGCAGGAGTTGCTAAGATGAAGGAATTTTCATCATCTACACGTGTCAAGATTTGCGGGATTAGAGATAAGACCCATGCTCTAGCAGCGGTTGAGGAAGGTGCTGATTTTATCGGGTTAGTCTTCGCTCCCAGTCAACGGCAGGTAAGTCCTGTCCAGGCCTGTGAGATAGCTAGTGCCGTAAAGAAAAGCAGCGATGTCACAAAAGTGGTCGGTGTCTTTGTCAATGCACCGAGTTCTCAGGTAAATGAGCTCGCCGATTTCTGTGCTTTAGATTGGATTCAGCTAAGTGGTGATGAACCCTGGGAGTATTGCTGCGAAGTTGTTAGACCAGTTATCAAGGTAATTCGAATAGACCAGCAATCCCCCGAGGAACTATATGCCGAACTATCCGCTGGCAGCAAAATACTTCCATTACAAAGGTTCATCACCCTCCTTGACTCCCGAGTTGAGGGCAAATATGGCGGAACAGGAGAAAGCTTTGATTGGAAGCTAGTCCAGCAAGTAGCTCTGGGGTTTCCGGTTATTATCGCCGGTGGCCTCGACCCGAAGAATATAGCCAGGTTAATCAAGACAGTCAGACCCTGGGGAGTGGATGTCTCATCTGGAGTAGAGACAAGAGGAGTCAAGGACAGGGCCAAAATAAAAGCATTCATTGAAGCAGTCAGGAAAGCCGATGAGAGAAGCTAAGCAGCTACCCGATTCCCGTGGCTATTTCGATCAGTTCGGTGGCAAGTTCGTGCCCGAAACTCTTATGCCAGCTTTAGACGAACTGGAAACAGCTTATGAAGAGGCCAAGCGTGATCCATCCTTCTGGGCCGAATTCGATTCCCTATCCCGTGACTATTCGGGAAGGCCAACGCCACTATATTTCGCTGAGAGGCTCACCAAATATTGCGGGGGAGCGCAAATCCTCCTCAAAAGGGAAGACCTCCTTCATACTGGAGCCCATAAGATAAACAATGCTCTGGGGCAAGGTCTCCTCGCTAGGAGAATGAAAAAACGAAGGATTATTGCTGAGACTGGCGCTGGACAGCATGGGGTGGCTGCTGCCACCATATGTGCCAAGTTGGGGCTGGATTGTATTGTTTATATGGGCGAGGAAGATGTGCAACGTCAAGCCCTCAACGTCTTCCGTATGAAGCTGCTGGGTGCTGAACTGCGCCCTGTTTCCTCGGGTACCAGAACACTGAAAGATGCCATCAATGAGGCGATTAGAGATTGGGTGACTAACGTCAGAAATACCTATTACCTCTTGGGCTCAGTGGTGGGTCCTCATCCTTACCCGGTAATAGTGCGCGATTTTCAATCAGTCATAGGCAAAGAAGCCAGAGAACAGATTTTTACTCAGTGTGGTCGCTTGCCCGACTACATCATCGCCTGTGTAGGCGGAGGCAGCAACTCCATCGGGATTTTCCATCCCTTTGTGAACGATAAAAACGTCAAGTTTATCGGGGTGGAAGCGGCAGGAAAGGGAATCAGGAGAGGGAAACACGCCGCTACTCTGGCTGCCGGCACGATCGGGGTTTTACATGGGGCAAAATCTTATGTTCTTCAGGATAATGCCGGACAGATTCTCGGAACTCACAGCATTGCCGCCGGCCTGGATTACCCTGGAGTAGGACCGGAGCATAGTTATTACAAGAGTATTGGACGTGCCACCTATGTGGCAGTGAATGATAAGGAGGCACTGGAAGCCTTCCAGCTTCTCTGCCAGACCGAAGGCATTATTCCAGCGCTCGAACCAGCCCACGCTATATCCCACGCAACCAAAGTGGCAGGCTCCCTGGATAAAAAGCAAATCATTGTAGTCAACCTGAGTGGGCATGGCGATAAGGATATGAATATTGTAGTCAAAGAACTGGGGGTGAAGCTTTGAGCCGCATTGCTTCAGTTTTTACCCGAGCAAAGCATACTGCTCTCATTCCCTACATCACAGTAGGTTATCCCACTGTGGAAACAACCTTGAAGGTTGTGCCTCTTTTTGACAGCACTGGATGTGACATCATCGAGCTCGGCATCCCATTTTCCGATCCTCTGGCTGACGGTGCTACTATCCAGCGAGCAAGTTATGAAGCGCTCAGGCAGGGAGTCACCCCCAAGCTCTGCTTTGAAGTGGCTGATGAACTAAGACGGCAAGTGGAAATTCCCCTAGTATTTATGACTTACTATAACCCTGTGCTTAAGTTCGGGCTGGAGCAATTCTGCTCAAAGTGCGTTGAAGTGGGGATTGACGGGCTAATTATACCTGACCTCCCACCCGAGGAAGGAGAAGAACTAGAAAAATCAACCAAAAGGCACAGACTCGACCTTGTTTATCTTCTCAGCCCAGCTAGCACCGAGGAACGCATTAAACTGGTGACCAGCAGATCCAGCGGCTTTATCTACTTAGTTTCGCTGACCGGTGTCACTGGCACCAGGGATAAACTACCTGAGGAACTGGAAAGCTTCGTAGCCAGGGTGAGAAAAAGGACTGAAAAGCCTCTTTGTGTCGGTTTTGGAGTTTCCACCGCCGAGCAAGCCCGAAGAGTAGCCAAGGTAGCCGATGGCGTCATTGTGGGCAGCCGCATTATACAGCTGCTCGACGAGGACAAATCACTTAAAAATGCCTGCTCTTTTATTAAATGTCTGAGAGAGGCCTTATCGTAAAAGGAGGTTAATATGTAGGGTACCCAGTTTAAAATTATAGCCAAACAAGAAATCGAAAGGAGGAAAAATGGAAAAAGGAATGTATTTTCTGGATCAAAAGGACATGCCCACTCGTTGGTACAACATTATGGCTGATATGCCCGGGGATATGCCACACGTGCTGCACCCGGGAACGGGAAAGCCGGCAACCGTGGATGACGCAGCCGGGCTATTCGCCAGGGTGTGTGCCGAGCAGGAACTCAACAGGAAAGACCGCTGGATTGAAATCCCTGAGGAACTGCAGGCGATTTATCGCACCTGGAGGCCAACGGTACTGCATCGGGCATATCGACTGGAGAAGGCTCTGGATACACCGGCCAAGATTTTCTACAAGTATGAAGGGACCAACCAGGCTGGTAGTCACAAACCCAATACGGCGACGGCTCAGGCATACTATGCTAAGAAACAAGGACTCAAGGGCTTAAGCACTGAGACCGGTGCTGGGCAGTGGGGGAGCGCCCTGAGTTTGGCCGGCGCATTCTTCGGTCTAGAGATCAAGGTGTTTATGGTCAGGATTAGCTATAACCAGAAGCCATATCGCCGCATCGCCATGGAGACCTGGGGGGCCAATTGCGTCGCCAGCCCCAGCACCGAGACCAAGTCAGGCAAAGCTATGCTGGAAAAATGGCCTGATTGTCCTGGTAGTTTAGGCCTGGCTATTAGCGAGGCAATAGAGTACATGGCAAGCCGTCCAGACTATAGATATTCGATTGGCAGCGTGCTTAATCATGTCCTGCTTCATCAGACCATCATCGGGGAGGAATGTCGGAAACAAATGGAGATGGCAGACTCCTATCCTGATATTATCGTGGGCAACGTTGGCGGTGGCTCAAACTTCGCCGGGCAGTTCTTCCCCTGGATTCGGGATAAGTTTAGCGGCAAAAAGAAGGACATGCGCATTATCTGTTGTGAGCCACAAAGCTGCCCTAGCATAACCAAAGGACTGTATGCCTATGATTTTGGTGATATGGTCGGTATGACTCCCCTGATCAAAATGTACACCCTGGGTCATGGCTTCGTGCCGCCACCAATCCATGCCGGTGGGCTGCGTTATCATGGCATGGCACCTACTATATGTCACCTCCACAGACTGGGTTTGGTTGAAGCCGTAGCTGTGCCTCAAACCGCCGCGTTTGCGGCAGGGGTACAGTTTGCCCGCACCGAGGGCATTATTAGCGGCCCTGAGCCATGTCACAATATCAGGGTAGCTATTGATGAAGCCCTCAAGTGTAAGAAAGAAGGCAAATCAAAGACCATCTTGATAGCTCACAGTGGACACGGGCACTTCGATCTGGCTGCCTATGATTCCTACCTATCTGGTAAACTTCAGGATTATGCCTATCCTGAGGAAGAAGTAAGGAAGGCCCAGCTTGAACTGCCAAAGGTACCCTGAAGAAAATGGCTGGTGCCATGGCGAGAGGTCGCTGTGGCGCCAGCCCTGAGCCACAAAATAGGTATTTGCCAGCAGAAGAGAATAGTAGTAACGCCGTGAGTGGCGGTCAAAGGGTGATTTTCATATCTTCATAGCCCAGGCTTATGTCAGCTTCTAGTTCCTGCGCTACTTGAGCCACTTCTTCCCTAATCTCTTGCTCAAAAGGATTCCCGATATGCACAACAATGATGCGAGGTAAATACCCTTTGAGTTGGCGGAATTGTATGAGCTCCCCCTTTAAAAGCTTGGCACAAAGATGGCCAGCCTTCTGAAGCCAGTCTCCATACTTATTAGGTCCGGCAACTTCAATAATTAGCAACTGAGGAGCAATATGCCGCCAGCAATCAGATATGCCTACTGTGGTATCGCCGGTGTAAAACAAGCTTTTACCATCTGAAGAGGTGATTTGATAGCCAACAGTAGGTACGGAATGCTTGACTGGCACTGCTAAAATATCATAACCAGCAATGTTTTTTCTGCTATAAGGCTCAATAGCCTCAAGTATGAGGGTTGGTTTCTCTTTACTGGGATATTCAAGGAAATTGGCATATATCTTGCCACCAAGGAGGTAGTTAGTAACAATATCAAGCGTGTAGTGCAGAGCATAGACCTCCAGCTGCCCCCGCCAATAGTAACCAGTGTTAGCAGCTAGAGTAACTAGATCCCGAGTATGGTCGAAATGGTGATGGGTCAGCAAAACGGCTTTTATTTTTTTCTGTTCGGGCAGAGAAAGGGCAGAGGTAAGTCCACCAGCATCTACAACCAAAGTACCATCAATTAGTAGAGAAGTTAACCGTGCCCCTTTTAACTCGAGTTGATGGGCTCCTAAGATTTGAATTTCCACTTCACTGGCTGTCTATAACTCTGTCGGTAGCGCCAAGAAACTTCTGCCATTGAGCTAATTCTTCAGCCAGAATCTGACGACCTTTCTCGGTCAACTCATAATATCGGCGTCTTTGCTTGGTAACTAGTTGCCATGAGCTTGACACGAGCCCTCTGCTTTCCAAACGGCGTAATGCTGAATAAAGGGTGCTTGCTGTAAGCCTAAAGTAGCCTTCGCTCCTCCGCTCCAATTCTCTGGCAATCTCATAGCCGTGTATGGGAAGTAATTCGGCTATGATGAAGAGCAACAAAGGCTCTACAACACCCCGCAGCGATTGCTCAATATAAGATCGAGACATAGATTATCTAGTATATCATTTTTAAAATATTAAATCACCCTGCAATTTAAATTACAAAATTCAAAGAAAAAACTAAAAAATATAACTTGGTTATGATAATTCTGCAGGAGGTTAAACTAGGCTCTGGAAAGGATGAATACGTATTCAATACAAGTAGTATACTATAAGGTTATCAGGCAATTATTAAGCAACCTTCTCTCCTTCCTGGCTACAAAATCTGATAACCTCAGCGAAATTATTGATTTTTGTAAGGTTGGTACTTTCCACAAATCCGTCATAGGTGAGGTTGATCCAGGGCTTGCGATACAGGGCACTGAATTTCTCTGACATGGCAGCCACAATTCCACCGGGCATACAGCCATGGGGCATTACCGATATCACACCAGCAAACTCAGGATTCTCCATCCATTCGATTCCACTACCTATACTGAGAACTGCCTCGCTTCCGCATTTCGGCGAAAGCCAGTGGCTTGTCTGTGCCAGTAACTCCTCCGTTGAGGGCTCTTTCTCATCAACCAGGTCCCGGAAATGTTTGATTACCGTGTGTTCATCATGCTCCCAGGCACGCTTTATTATGTAGCTAATCAGCGCCTTCAGGAATTTTCGGTCCTTGACAGCATCCTCAACATGCCGGTAGAAGATATATTTCATCCATTCCCCCATGGAAGAAACGACCACCTCCAGCCCCGCTTTTTCGCACTCCCTGACCATATCCTGGTTGCTAAATCTGTTGGAGCGTAGAAATATTTCGCCATTAATGCCCACTAGAGGCTTGCGGGGCAGCTCAAGGTCAATGATAGACCTGAAATCAGAAGTTGCCTGGCGCAAGATATCATTGAAACCTTCCTTGTTACGAACGCGACCGACAATTCTGCCCAGATATTCGTCAAACAATTCGTCTGCCGAGCCTGACTGCTTTTCATAAGGGCGGGTGCGCCAGAGCAACCTTTGAAGGTAGTCAATAGCCACGCAGCCCTTCCAGGCGAGGCGGGCGAAACGAGGGCTAATCTCTGTATCCCGATAAGCATTGTTCGATACAGTGGTCCGTATGGGAAGGTCAATTCCCACCTCCTTAAGTATCTTGATTTGTTCCAGGGCATATTTCCCAAAGCGGCAGGGACCGTACGCCCCGGCCATCACTGCTTCGACGTTTTTCAAGTCAGTACCATCCTCATAACAGAACCTCATAAAGTCGCCCAGTGTTACTCGATATGGCAAACATTCCACGCCCGATGTTACCTTATCGGCATAGAATAGATTGCGTTCATTGGCCTCAGGAAGTACAACTGCTCTGAAACCACTGCCCTCTAGAAGCGCACCTACAAGCTCAATGTGCGGCGCCATCCTGGGAATAATAAAGGTCTTCTTGGTATCAATGACGGGTGGAAATGCTTTCCGATAGATATCTTCTTTGTGTGGCGCTTCATGCTTCTCAGCAGAATGGGCAAATCCTTGAATGGTGTCAACGAAGGCTTCCAGGCGGGTAACGATACCAGCCTCAGCGGCATGCTCGTCTATTTCCAACTGCCCCAGAGGCTTGCCCCCCATAATATCTTCTACAAGATGGATTATGAAGGAGTTCGGGCCGCATCCAAAGTTTGTCAGCCACAACCCATAAAGCTGCGGGTCTGAGACAGTTATAGCCGCGCCGGCTACAATTTTATTCTCATAGTACCAGTACGGACGGTCGGAGTAATCCCTGGCATTCACCGACTCCAGGGGCAAAAAGTCCAGCGGTATGGGCACCACCCCAAGCTGAGCGAGCTTCTCCGCTATGCCCAGATTTGCCCCGGCATCCTGCGACATATAAGACCTGGCGAAAAGGACCACACCCAACTGGTCGCTTTGGCGCAGTTGTCTCAATAGTTCCCGGCCCAGTACCGCCCGGTCAGACTCGAACCTCCGCTGAGATTTAATGCCAACCAGGGCTGCTTCTTTCCCTTTCTTGCTACTGAACCCCATCTTCACGGCGACATCCGCCAGGTTCTTTATCACATCAGCATCGCCTCGACTGAAATCAATTATGGGTATCAACAGCCGTTCCCCAAAGCCCAGCACATTGCGTATTATGAACGGAGAGGCTTGAACTAAGGGACAGGAGTATTTTTGGTTCGCATCCCCATCTTTGCTACCCAGGCGAATGGCGCAGGGGTAAAGGATGTAATCCGCATCCTTAAGCATTGCCGCATGTCCATGGAGAAGCTTGAGAGGGAAACAACTGTCGGTATAGCCTAACTCGATGGCTTGCTCCATGATTTCGTTGTTAGTCTGGCTGGAAAGGACAACCCTGGCGTCAAGAGCATTGAGAAAACCGATGAGCAGTGGAGCATAGTCGTATACTAAGAGTCCTCTGGGAATGCCCACCCTAGGCCATGTGCCCGAATCCTTCTTGTACTCTCGAAAGAGCAAGTGCTCTCGCTTATCGAAGAATGTCTCTCTCCTGGCATGGCTGGCTATGGCGTCGTACTTGTCGCACCTGCTGCCATAGAAACTAGACTCTTCACCGGGCATCTCCATCCGGGTGATGGTGCAGTTGTTGTCGCACCCTTTGCACACAAATGTAGTAAGCTTACACTCTCTATCCACAACCTCCTGAAAGCCCTTGAACTTTGATCTCTGGTTGGCCATAACCTCTTTGGCCAGGAGGGCTGCGCCTATGGCACCGCTGACCTCCTTGTGCTCCGCCACGGCCAGTGTTTTTCCTTCAAGTTGATGATGGAAGGCAGAGACTACAGCCTTGTTGTAGAATACCGCTCCCGTGAGGATAACCTTGTCGCCCAGCTTTCTGTGCTCCACCACCTTGGAGAGATAGTTCTTGGCTATGGAGTTGGCTAGACTGGCTGTGATTATTTCCAGGGGCACGCCTTCCTGCTGTGCCGAAGCCACCGCCTGACCCATAAAGGCAGCACATCTCGTCCCCAGCTCAATAGTATGGGGGGCGGCAAATGCCAGGTCGGCAAACTCACCGTTGGTTACGGAAACGCCGAGCATCTCGGCCAGTTCGTCAATAAAGCTTCCTGTCCCCGCGGCGCAAGCTTTGTTCATGTGATAGTCCACAACCACGCCCTTTCTCTTGATGACCAGCTTGGAGTCCTGCCCACCAATCTCGATAATGTCGGCTTCGGGGTCTATCTCGGCGGCAGCCCTGGTCTGTGCCGTTATCTCGTTCTTAATCAGGTCTGCCCCGATGAAGCCACCCACCAGATATCTGCCCGAGCCAGTGACGCCGACGCCAGCTATCTTGACCTTGTCGGCGCCCTCACGAAGTAAGTTCCTGAAGACCTGCCTGACAGCCTCCACTGGTCTTCCTGCAGTCATCAGATAGTTCTTCCCCAGCAACCGTGTGCCCGATTCATTCATTATCACCGCCTTGGTGCTGGTGGAGCCCACGTCAACCCCAAGGTAGCCAACGCACGGTTCTTCTATCCTCTGACCGTCCTTAACATCCTGAACTGCAACCGCTACCAGCCTGGGCATTTCAAAATGACGCTGCCTGGCGTCCGTTCCTGACAGCATAACGCCCTGGGAAGTTTTCCCTACGGACAGTAATGCCGAACCCAGGGATTCCATGTACAGATAGTCTTCGGGAATAATTACCTCAACGGGATGCCCGTTCCTGGCAGAAATCATGTCATTGAGGGATTTGGCCACGGCCGGATTGGCGGCAACGCCGCCCACAAAATAGACCGGCTCCTGGAAAATTCCTTTCTTTAAAGAGGCGACCATCCGGGC